>Ga0126311_10000039_pt1 | contig 68523 bp, 59 predicted proteins | sample Plot61_FD_92539 | JGI IMG/M metagenome (GOLD analysis project Ga0126311, IMG submission 92539) | Serpentine soil microbial communities from UC McLaughlin Reserve, CA, USA - Plot61 | ecosystem: Environmental > Terrestrial > Soil > Grasslands | place: USA: UC McLaughlin Reserve, Lake County... | reverse complement strand
GCTCACTGATCTGGATGCTTGCCTGCGCTACTTTGATTATCCGCAGGAGCACTGGAAGCACCTGCGCACCACCAATCCGGTGGAAAGTACTTTCTCGACCATGCGCCTGCGCACTGATGCCGCGAAGAGATTCCGCACCGCTCGCAGCGGCCTGCATTTGATTTTCAAATTGTTTCAGCGTTACCAAAAACCTGGTCCAGCATCTCGGCCGCGGAGAAACTGCGCGAGGTTTTGGAGCAAGCAAAGCAAAAAGAAAAACCTGTCGACAAGATGTCAAAGAACGAAACGGACGCGGTCGCTATCGCCGCCTGAAACGAATGAATGCAAGCTAGACCAGCGAGGATGCGCTAAATGAATTTCCACAACTCTTGACACGAGCTCTCGGCTCATGGCTTGCGATCAAGTTCTTAACCCCGCGTTCTCTGTGCTTCATTAGTTCCTCTCCTTGCAGAATCTTCTGCACCTCTCGGATCGGCGTGACAACTGCTATGCCTGTATTCAACCGCTCTATTTCGTTGTTTACAAGCTTGGCAGCTAGTGATACGTCTACCGCTTCATCCTGTCTCTCTAAATCCCAGTGCCCCCTAACTATGCCAAGCGTGTAAATCCGCCATTGCAAATTAGAAGTGTTGAAGGTGCTTACTTCCTTGTGATACTGAGGACGCCAAGCATCCAAGTAAACGTACACCGGGGAACCGCTAAGCCCGCCGATGGATCGCGTCTCAATTAAGTACCCGTCGTATAGCTCGCCCTCTTTTGTCGGGAATGGTTCGTCCGGCATTGAGGCAATAATCCCGGTACGAACAATCGGTATATTCCGCTGATAGCCCCAGCGCTGGCTAAATAGTCCGGTGATGAATAAATTGTCGCCTACTCCGATCCCGTATTCCTTTATGACTTCCTCAGTAACGAAATCCTCGCACTTAATTGTAAGTAACTGAGTTTTAATCCCCGCGACTTCAGACGGTAAGGTTACGGGCAGTACGGCAAGGTCAACGGCAGGATTTTCTGGATAGATCCAAGCGTCAGGAATAACCGCAGATACCGATCTGCCGTTAGCCATATTGAGACGCACGTAAAACTCCGAATATCCTTCTGCCTTGGCGTCTCTAATGACGTGTCGATCTGTGACGAGATAGGAGTGACGTAGACCGGGAAGCGTTGAGGGAACACTACAAAAGAAACCCGTTCCGATGAAAAAATCTTCCTCTGCGCCTAAGCGCGCGACCTTGACGCAGATAAAGCAAACGCAGTCAAGATAGTTGTTCGGTATTCGCATTCTGACACTCGGAGGCGGGTCACCAAGATAATACTTTCGCGACCCGCCCGCACGCTCGTCACAGTACAGTCCGTGTGAAGATGTCATAGGCTGACACCCCCATACGCAACTCCGTGATAGAGTAGAATGCTATCATATCCCGTACCTTCCGTAAGGGGATAATTCCCATAAGTATGAACCTCACATTAGTTCGTGAATTGATCTACGATGCGGTCCTCACGCTCGCGTACCCGCAAATCTGTGTAATCTGCGGAAGAAGTGTCGAGCAAAGACGATTCGGAGTTGCGTGTGAGACGTGTTGGAAGGAAACACGGATTTTCACGGATGAAGAACGGATCTGTCTGAAGTGCGGGATGCCGGATTGCATGCGGTGCGGCAGGTGTGAGGAGTTGGCGTTCATGGCTGCGCGGGCGGCCGGGAGGTATGAAGGTGCGCTGCGCGAGTCTGTGTTGTTGTTGAAGCGGCAACCGTATTTGCCGCGATATGTTGGAGGTCTTTTGGAAGCGATGGTAATGCGGGAGCCGTTGAGTCGCAGTACGCGAGTGATTCCGGTGCCGCTGCATCCCAGGCGGTTAAGGACAAGAGGGTTCAATCAGGCCTCGGTCATTGGTCAAATGGTATCGGCAGCGCTCAAGCTGCCGCTCGACGAAGTCAGCCTCGTGCGTGTCTCGATTACAGAAAAATACCGCGCCGGCATGGACACGAAAGGGCGGCGGGATACCGTGGCTGGAGCGTTCCGTGTTGCGCACCCGCGGCTGGTCGCGGGTGAGAGTATTTTGCTCGTAGATGACGTGTTTACTACCGGCGCCACAATCTCGGCCTGTGCCGAGGCCCTAATGACTGTTGGAGCAAAGAACGTTTTTGTCCTAACCATCGGGCGAGCATGAGGTTTAGAACAAATCAGGATTAGGAGTTGTTCTAGCCCGAGGGGTCAACTTATTTTGACACCCTCTTCCGCGCTCGCGTAATATCAGCGCTAATGAATGGCAGGGTTTTAGTCCTTAATACTTCCTTTGAGCCCATCAACGTGTGCACTGAGAGGCGCGCCGTCGTGATGATCTTCAAGGGAGTGGCGCGGGTGGAGGAGCACAACGGTCACATGCTCCATTCGCAAAAACTCTCCATCCATGCGCCTTCTGTTATTCGCTTGACGGAATACATCCACATACCTTTTGAACGTCGCTCGCTCTCGCGGAAGAATATCCTGCTGCGAGACCATTCGACGTGCCAGTACTGCGGCACTCAGTACCCGCCTTCGGAATTAACGCTCGACCATGTGCAGCCACGCTCGCGCGGAGGGGAGTCCGCGTGGGATAATCTGGTAGCCTGTTGCAAGCGTTGTAATCATCGGAAGGGTAACCGGACTCCAGAGGAATCCGGCATGCACCTGTTGCGCAGACCTCGTGGGTTTTCACTGCACGTGAATCGACAGATCATGCGTTACTTAGGCAGAGCCGACGAGACCTGGAGAAAGTACCTGTTTTACGAATCAGACAGTAAAGAGAGTAGTTAGGCCCAACCCGGCGGAGCCCTGAAAGAGGAAATTATGAATCAAACAATCTTGGCGATTGCGGGACTCGGTACCCCCGAGCTCGTGGTTATCGTGCTGGTGATCTTTTTGCTTTTCGGCGCCACCCGGTTGCCGCAACTGGCGAAAGCCCTCGGACAGAGCAAGAAGGCTTTTCGAGAAGGTATCGAAGAAGGCGAACGAGGCGAGGACCGGAAGCTGGAGAAGTAGCACTTGCCCGGACAGGGTCCAGCATTGAAGTCTCCCGCCTGCGTTTTCAGTTAGTATGGGGCTTCTGTCCAACGACCAGTGTCGCTTTCACGGAAAGCGCGAACTCCGCCTCATGCCTCTCTTCGTTTATTAACCGAGAGATCTCATCGAACAATGCGGCCCTCTTATCGTCAGGTACGAGGGCCAGCCAATCGTGTATTAGAAACTCCGCTACGAGTGGGGAGCTTAAAAACTGCTCGCCTGACTCGAAGTCAAACTCCTCGACCCGCGTGAACGATTTAACGTCACTCAGGCCCTCGTCTTCGGCCAGTTGCTCAATGTCTGAAATGGCCGGCAACTCAGTGATCAACTGCTCGACGTCTGATTCGTGATCGATCAGTCCGTTGTTGTGCAGTGCTTCCCAGTAAATGGAAAAGAACTCGCCGAAGCTTGAAGCTGTCGGCAGTATCAGTGCGATCGTTGCGCCAGGCGCTGCGACGCGCACGAGTTCGGAAAACATCTGGCGCACTCGCTGGCGCGAAACGAGTGACGCGTTACCGATTACTAAATCGAAACGATTGTTTTTTAGATCGAGATCATCGAGCGGTGTAGTGCCGAAGGTGATCTTCTCGCTGGTTGCTGCGGCTTTTGCTCGCGCGAGCTCTGTGCACTCCGGGTTTTCGTCGACGCAGAGTAATTCGAGTTTCTCGCCCGCGCGCTCGTGCAGCGCCATTGCGTGACCGCCTGTGCCGGCGTTGACGTAAAGCGCTTCGCCTTCTTTCCGAAGCGTTAGGTGCTGGTCAATTAGCTCGGCAAAACGCTCGCCCCAATCGGGCGCGATAAATAAGTCCTGAAGGAAAGCGCGTTCCTTGTCAGACTTCCTGTTAGTCGTCACTTGCTGTTGTCTCACCCCTTTGTTCCTGTTCTGGTAAATCTTCCTCTGAAAAATATTTTCTGCCGCGCAGTTGTTCGGGCAAACAATCCATCTCTTCCTTCGCGGCTGGATCGCTGTGAACGTAACGATAGTCTTTGCCGTATCCGACTTGTTTCATCAGCGGCGTGACTGCATTTCTTAGATGTAGTGGCACTGGCACCCGAGCGGTTTCTTCCGCGTCTGTCGCCGCTGCAAAATACGCACTCTTGATTGCGTTCGACTTAGGTGCGCGGGCGAGATAGATCGTCGCCTGCGAGAGTGGAAACAGTCCTTCAGGCAAACCGATCAGTTGCACGATCTCGGCAGCGGCAGCGGCCTGGACCATCGCCTGCGGATCCGCGAGCCCGATGTCTTCCGAAGCGAGGATGCACAAGCGACGTGCGATGTAGATCGGATCGGCGCCGCCTTCGATCATTCTCGCGAGCCAGTAGAGTGAGGCGTCGACGTCTGAGTTACGCAGAGACTTAATCAATGCGGAGATCAGGTTGTAATATTCTTCGCCGCCCTTGTCGTAGGCGTAGTGAGCGCGACCGAGCGCCTCGATTACGGTCTGCTCGGAAACTGTTCTGACGCCGTTTGCGTCTGGTGCAGTTGACTCGACTGCGGCGTCCAAAGCGGTGAGTGCAACGCGGGCGTCGCCATTCGCAGAGTGCGCCATTCGATCTAGTAATTCGTCGGAGATGGCAGGGTTGAAACGTGCGAGACCACGCTCGTTGTCAGTGATGGCGTTCTGGAGAATAGTTTTAATTTCTTCTTCAGTGAGCTGATTAAGCACCAGCACTCGAGCGCGCGAAAGAAGCGCGCCGGTGACTTCGAACGAGGGATTCTCGGTAGTCGCTGCGATGAGTGTGACTGTGCCGTTTTCGACTGCGTGCAAGAGTGCATCCTGTTGCGACTTGTTGAAGCGATGGATCTCGTCGATGAATAGCACCGTGCGTTTGCCGAAGCGTTGCTCGGCCTTCGCCTGTTGAATGGCTTCGCGCAGGTCTTTCACGCCTGAGAAGACGGCGGAGAGCGCGATGAAGCGCAGGCCGCTGCTGTCGGCGAGCAGGCGGGCGAGGGTTGTTTTGCCTGTGCCCGGCGCGCCCCAGAGGATCAAAGAGGGGAGCGCGCCGCCGCCCGCGAGCAGTCGTCGCAGGATCCGGCCTTCGCCGACGAGATGCGTCTGGCCGACAAACTCCGCCAAGGAGCGTGGCCGCATGCGCTCGGCGAGCGGGACGCCCTCCGCCGGCGGTGCGGTGGAGTCAGGAGCGTCCTCGCCAAACAGGCTTGGTGAATTCCAGCGGTCCATAGAGCAAAAAGTATGTATAATTATCGCCGAAAAGAATTAAACAAGCGACTGGTCAGGTAGCCATTTTTACGGTTAAAGTATTCAGAATCTTCATTGGAACGCGATTGTGAGAATCTGCGTATAGTTGGCTGCGAGCCGATAAACCGAAGCATTTAGGGCTCGCGAAAGCGAATGGAGAGCAGACGATGAAAGATGCGAGAAACGTTCTGAGAATCATAGGAATGATTCTTCTGGGTGTATTTGTTTTTGCAGTTGTCCTGCCGCTGGCATTGAAAGTGGTGGGAATTACATTGGGCATCATAATTGGACTGGCAGTACTGTTAATCAAGGTGGCAGTCACACTGGCGATTGCATACCTCGTCCTTGTCGGCATTCGTGCCCTGCTACGTTAGTTGGATCAGTTAGCCACAAAAAGGCACAAAAGGCACAAAAGAGGAATCATTCTCTCTTGTGCCTTTTGTGCTTTTTGTGGCTAGACTTTAGTTGACCAAACTTATACGCACGTGCGATCATGCCGCTGATTTTTCACCTCACCTGAAGGATGGAAGAAATGACACCAGAACAACGACTCGATCGAGTGGAACGGATATTAGGTTACTTCGTTAAAGAGGGCCGCCGGTGGCGTGTGCGCTCGCGCGAGCAGGACGAGAAGATCGATATTCTGATTCAGAGCCAGATGGAGACTACTGAGCAGATAAATAAACTGAGTGCTGGCTTAAGTGCTGACTTAGCCGCTAGCCACGCTCTTCACGAAAAGGAAATGGCTGAGCTAAGGAAAGCCCAGAAGCTTACCCACCAGGAGTTGCACGCTCTCATCAAAAGTCTTCGCAAGAGAAGAAACGGCAACTCCTCCGATTAACTTGATTCATACATTAAACCTGAAATTGACTATGTCACCTTCCTGCATAATGTAGTCTTTTCCTTCGAGGCGTAGCAGGCCTTTTTCGCGGGCCGCGGCGTAGGAGCCGGCCGCCATCAATTCGTCGTAGCTGACAATCTCCGCGCGAATGAAGCCACGCTCGATATCGGAATGAATCGTGCCGGCGGCGGTCTGTGCGCGCGTGCCTTGCGGAATGGTCCAGGCGCGAACTTCTTTCTCACCCGCTGTCAGAAACGACATCAAACCCAACAGGTGATACGCGCTCTTGATCAGTTGGTCCACACCACTCGTGTCAACATTCAGACTCTTCAAATAATCAACACGCTCTTCAGGCGGCAACGCGACCAGATCGGCTTCGAGCTGCGCACAGATGACGACGCACTCCGCCGCTTCCTTCGCCGCGACCTCGCGTACCGCATTCACCATCGAATTATTATCGAGATCGGCGAGCGCTGACTCCTCAACATTCGCTGCGTAAATCGTCGGCTTCGTCGTTAGCAGAAAAAAGTTACGCGCGACAGCTTTTTCATCATCCGTGAGCGCGATAGTCCGAGCCGAGCGACCCTGTTCCAGCGCCGGTAGAATCTTGTCAAGAACATCCAGCTCCTGTCGCGCGATCTTATCTCCGCTTTTAAGGTTCTTCTGTGCCTTCTCGCGTCGACGTTCCACGGTCGCCAGATCTGCGAGTGCGAGCTCGATCTGAATCGTCTCGATATCGCGCACCGGATCGACTACACCTTCAACGTGAACGATGTTCTCGTCTTCAAAACATCGCACCACCTGCACGACGGTATCCGTCTCCCTGATGTTCGCGAGAAACTGATTGCCCAGCCCTTCGCCTTTCGACGCACCGCGAACGAGTCCGGCAATGTCGAGAAACTCGACGGTGGCCGGCACGATCTTGTCTGTCTTCACCAATCGCGCGAGCGGCTCCAGGCGCTCGTCAGGAACTGAAACCACGCCGACGTTCGGTTCGATCGTCGCGAAGGGATAGTTTGCCGCAAGCGCGGACGACTGCGCCGTGAGTGCGTTGAATAAGGTCGACTTGCCCACGTTGGGCAGCCCGACGATGCCTGCTCTTAACATTATTAGCCTCGCGCAGAAACGTAACCGATCACGCCAATCGATGCAAAAGCCGTCGTAGCCACAAAAAAGCACAAAAAGCACAAAATGAGTTTTTCTGTTTTGTGACTTATGTGCCTTTTCGTGGCTATAATCCAAACTCCAATAAATGATTGCGTCAATACTACTGGCGTTACTAGTCACCCTGAGCGGTACCGTTGCCACCTATCTCTACGATGAGAACGCGTCGTTGGGCGCGCGGTTGTGCGCGGGCGCGGCGCTCGGCTTGTCGGCGCTCGGTCTGGTCAGCTTCGTAGTTGCGTCACTTATCGGACTGAGCGGCATGGCTGTCTTCTTCAGCACCCTGATTTGCTGTAGCCCTCTCGCAATACTGATCGACGCAAACACGTTGCAGCGCTTCCAGCAGGACCTCGCAGGAGTTTCGACTGGCACTCGACAATTACTGCGATTCGATTTTTGGGCGGTCAGTTACTTTCTCTTCTACGCCGTCATCGCTGTGATCTTCTGGAAAGTGTTTAGTCGCGCCGTGATCGAGGACAACACCGGCCTCAGCACAGGACTACTAAACAACTTTGGCGATCTTCCGTTTCACCTCAGCGTGATCACGAGTTTCGTTTTCGGCAACAACTTCCCACCCGAAGATCCGACTTATGCCGGCGTCAGGTTCACTTACCCATTCATTTCAGACTTCGTCTCCGCGGTGTTCGTGCGCTGTGGCGCTGACCTGCGCGAGTCGATGTTCATCGAGAACTACATTCTGGGGCTTGCTTTTGTCGGCCTGGTCCATCGCTGGGCGCTCGTAATGCTGCGCGACCGTCTGGCCGCGATCCTCACGCCGTTGATAGTTCTTCTGAATGGCGGCATGGGCTTCACCCTCCTCTTTGAAAAGGCCGGCTCAAACGAAGGCGGGCTGTTCGGGGCGCTGATGGACCTGCCACCTTCGTTCACGGTGATCCCGGAAACTACCTGGCGCTGGGGCAACGCTATTTCCGCTTTGCTGGTGCCGCAACGCGGATTCCTGATGGGACTGCCGCTCGCAGTAATCGCGTTCACGCAATGGTGGATCGCGACAGACAAGCGGCCACCGCAAACTCTGGAAAAATCTTCAAAGAAGACACGCGCTGCGAGCAAACAAAAAGACGTTTGGCAGGATCAGTTGCAGCACACGCGTTTTCCTCTCAACACACGCCGCATGATCGCGGCAGGCATCGCGGCTGGATTACTGCCACTCGTTCACGCGCACAGCTTCGTCGCTGTAATGGCGATGGCCGGCTGTCTCGCACTGCTGCAAATCCGATGGCGCGAATGGATTGCGTTCTTTGCAACTGCATTGGTGATCGCGATCCCGCAACTGCTCTGGTCCACGATGCACAGCGCTGTAAATGCAGGCAGCTTCTTCGCGTGGGAAGTAGGCTGGGATCATGGCCAGGAGAATCCGGTGTATTTCTGGTTCAAGAACACAGGCGTGTTCATCCCATTAATATTGACGGCGGTCCTTCTCAAAGACGGAAGTTACATCGTCCCCAGGCGGCTATTAATCTTCTATCTGCCATTCACGCTCTGTTTCATTGTTCCAAACTTTCTGAAGATGGCGCCGTGGATCTGGGACAACATCAAAGTGCTTTATTACTGGTGGCTCGCCTCATCGCCGCTCGTGGCGATACTGCTGGCGCGACTGTGGCAACAGGGCACGACTCGTCGCGTCATCGCTGTCGTGCTTTTTGTTTGTGTCACGTTGGCCGGAGCGCTCGACGTCGCAGGGATTGCCATGCGATCGATCAAGTACCAGGTTTTCGATGCTAATGGGCTTCGCTTTGCTGAGCTCGTGAAAGCGCAAACTACGCCGCGCTCGTTGATCGTTCATGCGCCGGTTCACAATACGCCAGTGTTTCTGACGGGCAGGCGTTCATTGATGGGTTATCCCGGACACATCTGGACACACGGGCTTGAATTTGTTCAGCGCGAAGGCGACATCAGACGCATTTATCTCGGCGCGCCCGATGCTGAGCAGTTAATCGCGAAATACAACATCGAGTATCTTGTAGTCGGACCACAGGAGCGGATTGTGACTACGGTTAACGAGCAGTTCATCAATCGCTTTCAGAAAGTTGGAGAAGTTGGTGAGTACAAGCTCTACAAAACAGGGCGGTAAAAAAACACCGGCCAAAAGCCGCGGCGCTCAGGGTAAATACTCGCGCTTCGAGACCGAAACCGCCGTCGCTCCAGAGCAAGACATTCCGGAAAAAGCATGGCGCATCGGAGTGATTGCGATCTTCGTGATTGCCGCTGTGCTGCGCCTGTACGATCTGAATCTCGTACCGTTACACCACGACGAAGGAGTGAACGGAAACTTCCTGGTGCGGCTCGTTCGCGAAGGAGCTTACACGTACGATCCCGCGAACTATCATGGCCCAACGCTCTATTATTTTGCCGCGATCATTCCCTGGATCACGAAAGTACTATTCGGCAACACTGCTCGCGACAACTACGGTATGACGACTTTCACCGTCCGGCTCATACCCGTCCTCTTCGGTCTGGCGACGATTGGTCTCATTTTCCTGCTGCGAAGAAGATTGGGAACCGTTGCGGCGCTCGCGGCAGGCTTGATGCTGGCCGTGTCGCCGGGCGCGGTCTATCTCTCGCGCTATTTCATTCACGAGTCGCTGTTCGTGTTTTTTACTTTGGGAATCGTTGTGGCCGCGATCCGGTTCTATGATGAGCGTAACCCGGCTTATCTCATACCCGCTGCGGCCTCGGCTGCGCTGCTTTTTGCGACTAAAGAAACGGCGATGATTTCGGCGGGAGTTCTAATTATCGCTTTCGGCGCGACGTGGCTTTACACGAGTCTTATGCATGCATCCAGGGAGCGCAGCGGCGCGTCGGAGCGAGTGAGCGCAATCATTGACGAGATCGGAGGGAAACCAAGCCTCGTCCTAAACATTCCCCTCGCGGTCATCGTCTTCGTCGCGCTTTGGATTCTCTTCTACTCATCGTTTTTCACAAACTACAAAGGCCTTAACGATTCGCTGCAAACGTTTGCCGTTTGGACGAAGACGGGACGAGAAGCGCATGTACACCCGCCCGAGATGTATCTCAAGTGGCTCGTGTGGCAGGAGTCTCCGCTGTTGTTCCTCGGCGCGATCGGTGCGGCGATCGCGGTTTTGAGACCGAAGAATTCGTTAGCCCTCTTCTTTGCGTTATGGTCGTTTGGCCTTATCGCTGCTTATTCATTGATTCCGTACAAGACCCCGTGGCTGGTGCTGAATTTCATCGTGCCGCTCGCGGTGATCGCCGGTTACACAATCCAGGCCATCTACGAGCTGGACCACCGGCAGTTACGACTCGCTGCCGCGCTTCTTCTGCTGGCGGTGGGAATCGCTGTCTATCAATCGATCGATCTGAATTTCGTCAACTACGATAACGACAACGAGAAGTACGTTTACGTTTACGCGCACACGAAAAGGCACACACTGAATCTGGTTAACGAGGTCGAGCGGATCGCGAAGGAGAACTCGGGCAACACCACGGGGATCACGATCGTGAGTCCTGATTACTGGCCGCTGCCGTGGTACTTCCGCAACTTCACCCGGGTGGGATATTACGGGCGGATGGCGGCCTCGACTGAACCGGTCATCATCGCGAATGCGAACCAGAAGGACGAAGTCGATACAAACTTCGGGCACCTTTACCAGCAGGTGCCTGGACCTGATCCGGGCGAGACCTTTGAGCTCCGTCCCGGAGTAAGCCTGCTCCTCTACCAGAGGCGAAGAGGTTTTTAGCTGCCTTAATCCGCGGCTAATTGTGGTTGACATCAAAGCGGCTCCCACTTATAGTGGCTACCCCGTAATGTTCAAACTTGAACGCCTCGAAATCACCGGGTTTAAATCCTTCGCCGACTACACCGAAATACTCTTCACAGGTGACGGAATCACCGCCATCGTTGGCCCGAATGGCTGCGGCAAAAGCAACGTAGCCGACGCGATCGCGTGGGTCCTCGGCGAGCAGCGCGTTAAGCATCTGCGCGGCGGCGAGATGAAAGACGTCATCTTTCAGGGCGCGCGCGATCGTGCTCCGAGCGGCATGGCGGAAGTCGTCATGCACATGATCCGCGACGAAGTTGACGAGGTCGAGCCTGATATCGCCGACATCGATTCAACGCTCGAACGGATCGACGATCGACTCGTCAACATCGACGAGATCCTGCCGCAGGAACAAGCGGAAGCAGCAGTGGACGCCGCGCCGCAAACAGAACCGAGCGCGGTAGCGCCGGGTGACGATACCGCCCAGGCTTCAGAACCGGATGCGAGCGTCGCACCCGCATCTCCCACGCAAAAGATCACACACAAGCGACACTGGCGCCGTCGCAATCTCGCGCTCGAGTTTGCGCCAGGCGAAGCAGTTTCAATCACACGCAGACTCTACCGCTCGGGCGAGAGCGAATACCTGCTGAACGGGAAGATCTGCCGCCTCCGCGATATCCAGGATCTGTTTTCGGGAACCGGCCTGGCCGGCGGTCACTACGCCATCATCGAGCAGGGCCGCATCGGACAGATTCTTTCCGCGAAGCCGATGGACCGGCGCACCATCATCGAGGAAGCAGCCGGCATCACGAAGTTTCGCGTCCGGCAGCGGGCGACCGAGGCGCGTCTTGAATCAGCGCGTTCAAATCTGTCTCGTATCTCCGACATCGTGTCGGAGATCGATCGACAGGTAAACAGTCTGAGACGGCAGGCAGCAAAGGCTCGTCGTTATGGCGTGCTACGCGAAGAATTGCGCGAGTTGCTACGCCACGTTTATGTCGCCGAAGATCTCAAACTCGCCAGCGTCTTAGAAGAGACGAATTCAAAACTCTCCGAAATAACTGAGCTTGAGCTCGGTATCGCCGACGATTTGAATAAACGAGAAGAAGCAGCGCGTGCTGCGACTCACGAAGCCCGCAGTCTCGAAGATGAGTTATCGACTGCCCGGGCCGCGGCTGCCGAAGCAGTGCTGCGACGCGATCGACAGGCACGCGAGTGTGTTTATCAAAAAGAGCAGCTAGGCGAGATCGAGAAGCGCAAGGGTGAAGTCACCGCCGAAATCGAGGCGTTGACGTCGCGACTCGTGCTCATCGAATCCGAATGCCGTCGCCTGCAACACGAAGACGCACGGCTTCGCGAAGAGTTTGATCAAAGCGCGCTCGTGTTGAGAACCGCTGAGGAATCGTACGCGGGAAAACTGTCCGCCTCGAACGCCGCGGAGATCGAGATCGAAAGCTCGCGCGCAGAGCTGCTGTCACAAACCGCCATCGCCGAGAGAGTTCGCGAGATCGCAAGGCAGCTCGAGACGACGCTCGAACGCTTGTCGCAGCAGGCTGAGAGCCTTGCTCGGGAGGGCGATCGCGCCGCCAGCCAACACGCTGAGCGCAAGCTCGAAGCTGAAAGATATGCACGCGAGCTGAGCGACGCGCGGGCGCGTGTTGCGAAACTGCAAGCCGAACGTGAAATGGCTGTCGATGCCGTCGTCCGTGGTCACGAAGCGGTCAGCGACACCGAAGCAGAGCTGACGCGCGTGCGTGACGAGCATTCGCGTGCGAGTCACCGGCTCGAAAGTTTGAAGGAGTTGGACCACCGCCGCGCCTACTATTCACCGGCCGTGCAGCTCATCTTTTCGCCAACTGAAACGCCGCGTGATTTTCATTTCATCGGCACGCTTGCTGACGCGTTGAACGTCGATGCGAAGTGGGAACGTGCGGTTGAAGGTGTGCTCGGATCGTCTTTGCAATCGATCGTTGTGCCGACGCCTGCTGACGCAGTTCGCGCAGCGCAGTGGCTGCGTGAGAACAATGGCGGTCGCGCGAGTTTTCTGGTCGCGGGTTTGCACGGAGGCAGTGAAGAAGTCGAGGAAGTTGATACGCTCACGGCACTCACGTGCCGGCTCGAAGAGCGTCCCTTGCTTTTAACCGGGTCCACGGAAGCCATCCATGAAGATCTGCGCGTTTCCGATCTGCTCGGGGCGCCGCAGCAGCTCGTCACCGTTCTCAAGCGCACCCTCCCGCAAAAAATGAACGCGCGCATCGCGGCGAATCTCGAAGACGCGATGGTCAAGTCGATTGCGACCGGTGAGATGTACGTAACGTTGAACGGCGACTGGATCGCGAGCGGGCAGTTCGTCAACGCCGGCGACGCACGCGCTCTCGAAGAAGGCGCAGGATTGCTTGCCTTCAAACGCGAGCTGAGAGAACTCGAAACACGGGCCGAAGCGCTCGCGCGAGAAGTTGAAACCGTAGCGGGTTCGGCAAAGGATGCGCGTGCGCGTATGGTCGAGCTGGAAGACGCAGTCGTGCTGCTCAACGAGGCGATCGGCCGCGAAGAACGTGAGGCGATGGCGCACGAGCACACAACCACCAGTCTCGAACAGGAAGTTGAACGCGCCGAGCGCCACATGCGCGTCGTCGGACAGGATTCCGCGCGCGTCGACGAAGAACGAGTCGAAATCGAAAACCGCCGCGCCCAAGCCTTGTTGGAAGCCGAAGCTGCCGAAACGGCCAGAGAAGCCGCGGCGGATAAAGTCATTAAAGCCTCCGCACTGCTGGCAGACTTGAGAAGGGAAGCGGAAACTGAGAGCGAGTCGCTCGCGCAACAACGCGCGACGGCGGCTGCCGCCTCTGAACGTCGCCGCGCTACTAGCGCTGAGCTGCGTCGCATCGAAGGTGAGCTGGCTGACTTCGCCGCGCGTGTCGATAGACATCGAATGGAGCTCGCCGAGATGGGCGGCCGCATTGATGAGTTGACGCTCTCGATCGCCGATCTCGAATTGGCTGCCAGTTCCGTCGAGAGTGATCGTGCTCGCGAAGACGAGCAGATTGCCGATCTGTCGTACAGGCTGCATGAAGCACGCCGGCAGGCCGACGAGTTCTCGGCTGAGTTGTCAGAGCTGAATCGACGCGCCGCTGAAGTGCGCGACTCGCGCGGTGCTCTCGAAGTGCAACGTGCTGAAGCCCAGGCGCGACAGACTTTCGTTCACGAGAACTGCCAGACCGAGCTGGGCCATTCGTTGGAAGAACTCGCACGCGAGCTCATCTTCCCCGAAGAATTCGATCTCGAAACCAGTCACACGCGCGTTGAAGAGCTGCGCACGCGACTCGAAGGCTTTGGCGGTGTGAACATGATGGCGCTCGAAGAACTGGCCGAAGCCGAACAGCGGTTGTTGTTTCTCACGGTCCAGCGCCAGGACATCGTCGAAGGAATTTCTGCAACGGAGGAAGCGCTGCGAGAGATCAAGCGTCGCTCGCGCGAGCGTTTTCGTCACGCTTTCGAGCAGATCAATAAGAACTTCAGCTCGCTGTTCCAGGAGTTGTTTGGTGGCGGGCGCGGCGAGATGAGCTTGATTGATGCGGACGACGTGCTCGAATCGGGCATCGATGTGGTGGCCCAACCGCCGGGTAAGCGTTTGCAGAACGTGTTGCTGTTGTCGGGTGGTGAGAAGGCGATGGCGGCGCTCGCGCTCGTGCTCGGCATCTTCCATTATCGTCCCGCGCCGTTCTGTTTACTGGATGAGGTCGACGCGCCACTTGACGAAGCGAACGTGGGACGCTTTACTGATAAGGTCGTCCAGATGTCTGCGAACACGCAATTCATCGTGATCACGCATAACAAGCGGACGATGGAGATGGCGCGCGCCTTGTACGGCGTGACCATGGAGGAGGCAGGTGTCTCGAAGCTTGTGTCGGTAAAGTTTGAGTGAATAAACAAAAGTCATTGCTGCAAGGGCTCCCCGCCGCGCTGCTGTGCTTGAGCGCGGCGGTTTCAATTTATGCGCAAAATTCGGATGGCAGCAAGCATAATGCGCGTCCGCAGCAGGCTGTTCCCGCGGCTGTCGGTTCTACCACGGAGGCTGTCAAATTTTCTTATGAGTTTTCGCAGCCGAAGTTTTACGTCAAACACATTCGTTTAGAACACGACGCGAACGGGCACGGCACCGTCACGTTTGAGCGTTTGAACGAAGACGTTCCCGTGACCGAGCCTCTCGATCTTTCACCCGACGCACTGGCGCGCATCAACGCGGCGTGGCAGGGATTACGGTTCCTCGAATCAGACACAAACTACCAGGCAGATAAACAGTTTGCTCATCTCGGCACGATGAAGATCGGCATGGAGCGTGGCGATCGCAAGCGTGTGGCTGAGTTTAACTGGACCAACAACCGCGATGCCGAGACACTCGTAAACGAGTATCGCAAAGCGGCGGACCAGGCGATCCTTATATTTGATATCGCGATCGCACGTGAGAACCAGCCGCTAAATGCGCCGAAGCTGATGGAGACGATAGAGTCGTTGTTGAAGCGCAACGGGTTGTCAGATCCACGCCAGCTTCTCAAGCTGCTCCAGGATCTCAGCACTGACGAGCACGTGCCGCTCATCGCCCGTAACCACGCGCTCCGTTTGATCAAGCAGATCGAGAAGAAGTAGCCACCAAGAGGCACATCTTGTAAATCCTGTGAATCTTGTAATCCTGTAAAAAGACTCACATGGCAACAACGAAAGATCAGATGGTTTTAGAGGTGTGGGAGAAAGCGGCGAAGAACGTTGTCGGCGCTTCTGATTTAACTCTGATCCAGGACGCGCTTGTCGAACGCTTCGGATCAGAGTCAAGCCCCGCATCGATCGCACGTGTGCTCGCCGATCACGGTGCGCGGCTCGGTCATCCGGAGATTCTTCAAGCCGATTCGCGTTGGCGCGAACGTCAACACCTCTTCACCCCGGACGATCTGGCGTTTGACACAATCCAATCAGCGAACGCCTTTATCGACAAGCTCGAACAACTGCGTCAAACACACGACCAACAATCGCTGCGCCAATCAGTCCAGCAAATCAAGCAGGAGCTCGACCTCCTGGTCACGGTCCCGAACCTGCCTGCGACCCGACGCGCCGTCGCCCGGGAAGCCGCCCAGTGGCTGACAGTCTGGCTACAAAATCCAAAGATATTCGCCGAGTGGCTCGACTTGCGCCTCTCGACCGCCGAATTTCAGGAGCTTTTTGGAACTTTCCCGCCTGCCCAAGCGAATACCAGTGACCACGGGCTTACAACGGCGCATGAAACTGAAAAGCGACGTCAACGATAACGAGTTATTGCGGTTGATGCTGGCCGGAGACGAGGAAGCGCTCTCCGTTCTCTATCGCCGCCGCCAGGGCAGTGTCTATCGTTTTGCCCTGCAAATGAGCGGGTCGAAGTCGATTGCCGAGGACGTCACGCAGGAGGTCTTCTTGTTCCTGATGCGTGAGGGTCACATTTTCGACGCGTCGAAAGGCACGGTGGGCGCATTCCTTCTGGGTGTTGCGCGTGTTCACGTGCGTCGCCGCTTGCGCGCCGAGCATCGTCTCGAGCCTTTCGGCGACGACTCAGAGAATGAAGATTTGTTTATGCAGCCGACCACTGATGTGTGCCCGCTTGAAGATCTGACACGGGCCGAGACGATTGAGTCAGTGCGCAAAGCGGTGTTGAGCTTGCCGCCGAAGTACCGGGAAGTAGTTGTGCTTTGCGAGCTACAGGATATCAGTTACGGTGAGACGGCAGAGATTTTAGGTTGCGCGATCGGCACGGTGAGATCACGTTTGCATCGCGGGCGCGCGCTGTTGCTAGCGAAGTTGAGACCGGCTACCGGCGTTGAAGAAACAGGTTCCGCGACGGTGAAGTCAGCGAGGTGTTTCGCATGAACTGTCAAAGATTCGAGACTGTGGTGAGTGAGCTGGCGCGGGGCCAGATGATGGCTGCGGAGCAACGTTCGGAGGCGCTGGCGCACAGTGATGAGTGTTACGACTGTGCGGCACGGCTCGGCGATGAGCAGATGCTGACGCTCGGTTTGCAATCGCTCGCGACGGAGATGGATTCGCTGGAAGCGCCGCGTGAGGTTGAAGCGAAGTTGCTCGAAGCGTTTCGTGCGCGCGAAGTCGTTGTTCCGATTACGAAGCGATCAAGTGCCAGTTACTGGCTGGCAGCTATCGCAGCGATGTTGTTGATTGCGATCAGCGTCGTGGTGTTTCGTTGGAGTAGTCGGCCTGCGGATGAGCCTCGTCAGGTCGTCAAACAAGAACAGCCACAGCCGAAACCGGATGTCAGCAACGAGTCGAACGAACAGTTGGCGCAGGGTATTGAGAAACCCGCTGTTATGGATCCAACGCCGCAACTTCCAAAGCCGAAGCGAATTCGTCCTGTTAACTCGCGCCGGCCTGACAGCGCCTCTGTGGCGAATCATGCGACCAAAGAGATCGCGACTGACTTCATACCGCTGAGCTACATGAGCGCTGCAAGTCTTCAGCAGGAGGGCGGCCAGATTATCCGTGTGCAGTTGCCGCGTTCGGCGCTCGCGAACTTTGGTCTGCCGGTCAACATGGATCGTTATAACGAGAAAGTTAAAGCTGACGTTTTATACGGGGTCGATGGAATGGCCCGGGCGATACGATTTGTTCAATAGATTACCCGGCGCTACCTCGCTCGGTTCTGTTAATCAAGGGTGGCTATAGAACCGAGCGCCGTAGCAGCCAGTGAATAGCGCAGAGCCGAGCGTGGTAACGCCGGGTGAGTTGAAAGGAAGAGATGATGAAAAGAATATCGGGACTTCTGTTTGGCGCCGTGTTGTTCGCGTTCGCCAGCGTGGCGTTTGCGCAACAACCGGCGGGAGGCATTGTTCTCAGGCAAGAGCGGATAGTTCAGGGACCGGAAGGTGGACCGCCGCCGCCTGATGCGAACGTCGTGTTTTTTGCAACGGAGAGTTTTGGCGGCAAGGTCGTGAAGGGAGCTCCTTACTCGGCAGAGGCACTCACTGAAACTATCCAGACACTCGGTGACGGCAATCGCATCGTCAATCGCATGTCGAGCATGATTTATCGCGACAGTGAGGGCCGCACGCGCCGCGAACAGAGCCTCAAAGGTCTCGGCATTTTGGGCGCGGGTGAAGAGCCGTTCAAGACGATCTTCATCAACGATCCCGTTGCGGGCGTGACCTTTGCGCTTGATTCTCGCTCACACACTGCGCACAAGAGTGTGCCGTTCACGTTCGAGTTCAACACGAAGAAGGGTGAAGGTCAGCAGTTTGAATTTAAAGTCGCCCCTCCGACGGCGGGAGTAAGTACCAACATGATCGTGACTGCGCCACTCGCCGGCTTGCCGGGACCTGGTGCTGGTGAGACTTTTGTTTTCCGATCCAAGCTGAGCAACGCCAATGAAGTGAAAGAGCAACTCGGCAAACAGAATATCGAAGGTGTCGAAGCCGAGGGCACACGCACGACCGTGACGATTCCAGCAGGCGAGATTGGCAATGACCGTCCGATACAGATCGTCAGTGAGCGATGGTATTCACCTGAGCTGCAACTCGTGGTGATGACTCGTCACAGCGATCCACGCAGCGGCGAGACGACGTACAAGTTGACGAACATCAACCGTTCGGAACCGGCGAAGTCGCTCTTCGAAGTGCCATCGGACTTCACCATTAAGGAAGGCCCGGGCATTGGACCAAGAGTAGCGCCACTGCGCAAGAAGCTATCAAACCCGGAGTAACCACAAAAGGCACAAAGATTATTAGCCACAAAAAGGCACAAAAAGCACATAAGCTGAAATAAGAAGGGCGTCCATTGTATGGGCGCCCTTTAGCTTTCAGTTTATGTGCTTTTTGTGCCTTTTTGTGGCTAATCTTATTCTTCTTCTTCGCCGCCCTTGATGCGTCCCTCGGCGCGTGACTGCTCGACGATCTTCTGGGCGAGCTGGCCCGGGACGGGATCGTAGTGAGAGAACTGCATGTGGAATGAGCCGCGCGCCGCCGTGATCGAATTCAGTGTCGATTGATAATTCAACATCTCCGCCATCGGCACCTGCGCTTTGACCACCTGTTGCTTGCCGCTCGTCTCCATTCCCTGTACGCGTCCTCGGCGTGAGTTGAGATCGCCCATGATGTCGCCTGCGTACTCCTGCGGTGCGGCGATCTCCACGTCCATCACCGGCTCGAGCAACGACGGCTTAACTTTCTCCATCGCGGCACGGAACGCCTTGCGTCCGGCAGCTCTGAACGAGTGCTCGTCTGAATCGACCGGATGGTACGAACCATCGACCAACTGCACCTTGAAGTCGACCAGGGGATAACCAGCAATCGCTCCCGATTTCGCGGCCTCGATGATTCCTTTCTCGATCGCCGGACGGAACTGCTGCGGCACCGAGCCACCAAAGATCTTGTCTTCGAAAACGAAACCACCACCACGCGGCAAAGGCTCAAACACGCACTTGCAATCGCCAAACTGCCCGCGACCACCAGTCTGCTTCTTGTGCCTTCCCTGAACTTCAACGCGTTGCGTGATCGTCTCTTTGTACGGGACCTTTGGCGGATGCAGCGTCACCTCAACGCTGTAACGCTTCTTCAACTTCTCGACCACAGTCTCGACGTGCAACTGTCCTGAGCCGGACAGCAAAAACTCTTTCGTCTGCGCGTCGCGACTGAAGTGCAGCGCCGGATCCTCTTCAAGGATCTTGTGTAACGCGACGCTGATCTTCTCCTCGTCCTGACGCGACTTCGGCTCGATCGCAAACGCGATTGCGGCTTCAGGATACTCGACCGGGTCGTAAACGATCGGCGCCTGCTTGTCGCAAAGCGTGTCGCCCGTCTGCGTATCTTTCAACTTAACGCACGCGACGATGTCGCCGGCGTGCGCTTCATTCATTTTCTCAAGTTGCTTGCCCTGCAAGCTGTGCAGCGCGCCGAGACGCTCACTCACCCCGCGCGTGGAATTAAATGCGTTCGCGTCGGTACCCAAATGTCCACTAATGATCTTGAAGATGTTGATGCGACCAGCAAAAGGATCGGCGACGGTTCGGAAGCAGTAAGCTGAGAATGGCTCGCTGTCGCTGTACTTGCGACCGATGCGCTCGGCGTCCGCACCTGCATCAACCGGCTTGCCCCATTCAGTTTCATGGTGGGCCGGATCCGGAGCGTAGTCGACGAGACCGTTGAGCAACGCACGCAGACCAACCTGCGTGATGCTCGAAACGGCAAACACGGGGCACAGCTTGCTCTGTGCGATCGCGTTGCTGATGTTCGGCAGAATGTCTTCTTCGTCGAGTGTGCCCTGCTCGAAATATTTCTCCATCAACTGATCGTTCGACTCCGCGACGAGCTCGACCAACCGCTCGCGTGTCTTATCGACAATGTCACGGCCTGCGGTTGGAATGTCGATCTCTTTTGCCTGGCCGTCGGCGCCGAGCTCGTAAGCTTTCATATGGACCACGTCCACAACACCACGAAAGTCTTTCTCTTTTCCGATCGGCAACGTGAAAGGAATGATGGCCCTGCTGAATGTCTTTTGTGCGCTTTCCAGCGCCATGCCGAAGTCAGCGTGTTCCTTGTCAAGCTTGGTGATCACCATCACGCGCGGAACCATGAACTCGTTGGCGTAGGCCCACGTCTTTTCGGTCTGCACTTCAACGCCCTTAACACCGTCAACAACGACGATGGCGCAGTCAGCGACGCGGAGCGCCGGTCGCGAATGTGCTACGAAGGCTGCGTACCCGGGAGTGTCTATAAAATTAACCTTTGTATCGCGATGTTCGAGATGTGCGAGTGCGGTATTTAATGTAATGTTGCGGGCGATGGAATCGTCTTCGTAGTCGGTAACGGTTGTCCCTTCATCTACCTTTCCCCAGCGCGGTGTGGCTCCGGCGACGTAGAGAAGCGAGCTGACGAGCTGCGTCTTCCCTGCGTCGCCATGTCCAATGACAGAGAGATTTCTGATCGCTTCGGTCGGATAGACTTTCATATGTTTGATTCCTTTCAGGCATGTGGATTTGGCGAAGAAGCATACTCATCCGCAAAGGTTAAAGGCAAGTTAGGAAGAGTTCACGCAAAGGCGCAAAGAAGACGCAAAGGCGCAAAGAATACGCAAAAAACAATACACTTAGACACCCTGGCCTTTGCGCCTTTGCGTCTTCTTTGCGCCTTTGCGTGAACTTTTTTCAGCCATCTTTTGGCCCGGCAACTGCATCTGAGACCCGTTGGAATAGGAGAAAGTGAAAGTCATGTATCATCGGAAATTTCTCGCTTGGGCAGTGGCCGTTTTGCTCGCGGTTTCATCGCTCGGAGTAGCAACAGCCAAAGCGAGTTCAAGTAAAGAAGAAGAGCAGAGAAGTTTACAGGGAATCGAGCCTTTGAATCTTGCAGTCCTGATCCAGGACGACCTCGTTTCACAGGTAGGCAACGAGCTCGGTGTAACACGCGATTTCATTCGCTCGCTGCCGGAAGGATCGCGCGTGATGGTTGGTTACATCACGACTGGTACATTGCAAGTGCGGCAGCCGTTTACGACAGATCTCGAGAAGGCTGCGAAGTCATTGCGCATACCGATTGCAGCGCGGGGAAGCTCGGCGTTCAATCCTTATGTCGAGGTCCTGGAAGCTTTGAAGAAGTTTGACAGTAGCTGGACCAACGCGAATGCGGTGCTATTGATTTCGGATGGATTGGACACCTCGCGTGGTTTCGATGTAACCGCAGCGGGTCACACGATCGATATCGATCGAGCGATCTCGGATGCGAATAAACGACACGTTTCGATCTTCAGTTTCTATGCGCCGTCAGTGGGTCTGACAAGCCGCAGCCGTTTGGCGGCGAGTTATGGTCAGAGCTCATTGAACCGGATCAGTAATGAGACTGGTGGTCGAGCGTTCTTTCAAGGCTCGACAGGTTTTGTGACTTTTGATTCTTACTTCTCGCGCTTGCGCGAGACGCTGAATCGACAGTACGCCCGGGTTCGCTAAGACTCGCGGCGCGATTGCAAACAACTGTAGGGGTGGCCCTCCGTGGCCACCCTTTCGTTATTCAGACGTGATTGGAAGTACGGGTGGCCACGGAGGGCCACCCCTGCAGTTGTTTGCAAGTATCCTCAGTGGTAAAGTTGGGCCTGTCCCGGACAACCTGCCGGTGGCGTTCTGTCCATAAAATCGATCTATCAAAAGTCCAAAGAAGTGCGCGAATATTGTCTCATCGTCGAAGGCGCGTATCTCTCCGAGTCTGAAGCCGAACACGCTCTGCGCGATCCGTTTATTGAAGATTGGGTCGAACAAACAGGCCATTTTCGCCTTCACAACATGGATGAGATCATCATCTGTCCTGGTGTCACACTCGGCTCGCTGGGAGTGGTTATGGTTGACGACCGCGTTTTCGAGATTGCGAGCACCGATCCCGATCACCCGTTAACCGAGCACAAGGCCAAAGGAGTCGCCGAAGCGCTGCGACGTCAGGACATGTTCGACGAAATCAGAACTGAGCCACGCGTTGAGTAACCAGATAGAAACGCTTCGCATTTCCCTCCATCTCGACGGGCGCCTACGGCTACCCAAAGACTGAAGCCGCCAAAATTGCCTCCGCGACAATCAGGGACTTTCTGGTCGCAGATCAGCAAATCCAACAGGTTCGTCTCGTCTTCTTTCAGCAGCGGGACGAGCGCGTGTTTCGCGGTTACCACGAATTTTAGTAGACTCTCTCACTTTGCTGCTGCCCGAACATGATGACCATTGAAACCACTGACTCGGAACAACGTGTGCCGCGGAAAAATGGCTTGCCTGCGCCACTGATCCCACTCGAACGCCTGGCCTGGAATTACTGGTGGAGCTGGGCGGAAGACGGCGAGAGTGTCTTCCGCGATCTCGACTCTGAAATTTGGGAAGAATGTGAGCACAACCCGCGACAACTCCTGGCCAAAACATCTTCCTTTCGACTTGCCGAAGCGGCGACGGATCCAAACTACATGGAACGGGTGCAGCGTCTCGACGAGAGTTTTCAATCATATCTAGCGTCGCAGCCACGTCTCGAACTCGACGCGATCACGAAAGATCATCCGGTTGCTTACTTCTGCGCGGAGTTTGGTGTTCACACTTCGCTGCCCCTTTACTCTGGTGGCCTCGGCATTCTCGCGGGTGATCACCTGAAGTCAGCGAGTGATCTCGGTTTGCCTCTCGTCGCGGTCGGTTTGCTTTACCGCTATGGTTACTTCCGCCAGCGACTGCGCAACGATGGCCGGCAGGAAGAACAGTACCGCGAAACGTTCCCAAACGATCTGCCGATACATCTCATCAAGAACGACGACGGCACACCGCTCCGCATCGAAGTCTTGATCCGTGGGCGTAACGTGTTGGCCCAGGTGTGGCGAGCCGATGTTGGGCGCGTCGCGCTTTATCTGCTCGATACGAACATTCCTGAAAACGCTGAGACCGATCGGTGGGTTACGGGACATCTCTACGGCGGCGATCGCGAAACACGCATCGTGCAGGAGATGTTGCTCGGTATTGGTGGGGTTCGTTTGTTAAGGAAGCTCGGCGTGACGCCGCACGTCTTTCACTTAAACGAAGGTCACTCTGCTTTTCTCACACTCGAGCTTGCGCGCGAGATCGTTCAGACAGAACAACAATCGTTCGGGGCTGCGATCGACCGAGTGAAGCGGCAGTGTGTGTTCACGACGCACACGCCTGTTGCCGCGGGCAACGATGAATTCGATGCTGCGCTTGTTACGCGTGCTTTTGGACCAGGCTACTTCAAGGAGCTTGGTCTGACTGAGGACGAGTTTCTTGCGCTCGGCCGCGTTGAGCCGGCGAACAAATCTGAGCGTTACGGATTAACACCACTCGCGATTCGCATGTGTCGCTCGACCAACGGCGTCAGTCGCAAGCATGGAGAAGTTTCGCGTGCGCTTTGGCAAAAGATCTTTCCGGGTGTGAAGCTCGAAGAAGTTCCAATCACGTACATCACGAATGGCGTTCATGCGCCGACGTGGATGTCGCCGCCGTTGCGTTATCTGGTAGAGAATCATGTCGGGCACGATTGGGACGCGAAGATTACAAATCGTGAAGTTTGGGCCGAGGTGATCGCCAGCATCCCTGATGAAGAGTTGTGGAACGCTCACGTGCGACTCAAAGAGCGGCTGGTCGCTTTTATTCGTCACCGTTCGATGCAGACGCGAATTACCGCGGGTGAGCGAGCTGATTACATTGAAGCCGCGAGTACGATGTTCGATCCGTCGGCGTTGACGATCGGTTTCGCGCGTCGTGTTGCCGGTTACAAGCGCTGGAACTTGTTGCTGACGGATCAGCAGAGGCTGCTGCGACTCATCAACAACGAAGAGCGTCCGGTGCAGTTTGTGTTTGCCGGTAAAGCGCACCCACAGGATGAAGGATCGAAGCTGGTGCTGCAGCAACTCGCGCAATGGAAATACGATCCGGCTGTGAGACAGCGCGTGGTGTTTATTGAAGATTACGATCAGGAGATTGCGCGACAGCTCGTCCAATCGGTCGATGTTTGGCTAAACGTGCCGCGGCGTCCGCAGGAAGCTTCCGGGACGAGTGGTGAAAAAGTCGCGATCAATGGTGGGCTAAATCTTTCGATACTCGACGGCTGGTGGCTTGAAGGGTATGACGGGAGGAACGGTTTTGCGATCGGAAACGGCAATGATGGCGCGGACGTCGCGAAGATCGATGCGCTCGATGCGGAGTCGCTTTATCGCACGCTGGAGTTGGAAGTCGTGACGCTGTTTTATCACCGCGATAATGATGGAATTCCACACCAATGGATCGCGATGATGAAGCGCGCAATCCAGACGCTCGGGCCGCAGTACAACAGCGACCGCATGGTGGAGGAGTACGCCCGCAAGATCTACCCGTAAAGAGTTTAGAGCTCAAGCTTTAGCTTGCTCCTTAAAAACCCGAGACCGCAGCCTAAAGGCTGAACTCTGAACTTCCGCATGTTAGACTACCGCGCTGCGAATGAAATACTGCACTCTCTGCAAAGCGAAATACGAGGACAGCGTAACCTTCTGCTCGATTGACGGAGAGGTTCTCGATGCCGATCCGGCAGCCATCGTCGATACCGTGCTCGACGGCCAGTACCAGATGGAAGCGCTGCTCGGCAAAGGTGGAATGGGAGCAGTCTATCGCGCCCGGCACATCCTGCTCGGAGATCGCGTCGCAATCAAAGTACTTCCTCCCGAAGTTAGAACTAACGCCGAGTGGCTGCGACGATTTCGACGCGAGGGCCAGGCAGCGCGTCGTTTTCGTCATCCCAACGCAGTTACCGTCTACGATCTGCGCACGGCTGCTGACGGCACGATCTACATGGTGATGGAGTACGTCGAGGGGCACACTCTCGACCTCGCCATCAAGACTCGCGGTCGATTTTCTGCGGCTGAATCCCTCGACATCCTAACGCCGATCATGAGTGTGCTCGACACCGCGCATTCGATGGGCGTCGTGCATCGCGATCTTAAACCCGAGAACATCATGATCGGGAAGCCCGACGAAACCGGCCCGCCCGTCGTGAAGCTGCTCGATCTCGGCATTGCAAAGATGCGTGAGATCGCGGGCGGTGATAACGGCGGCAACACTGCGCTGACGATGGCGGGACAGGTGCTCGGCACTCCTTATTACATGTCGCCCGAGCAGTGGGGGGAGATTCCGCGCGACGAGAGCAGCGAGATTGATGGTCGTGCTGATGTTTACAGTCTGGGTCTCGTGTTCTACGAGATGATCGCGGGCCGGCGCTGCTTTGCGGGTAACACGTTGCACGAGTTGCGACGCGAGCATGTGCAGATGAGGCCGCGACCGCTCGTCGAAGTCGTGCCTGATGTTCCACGCGGTTTCAGTGACGCTATCGAGCGTGCGACTGCGAAGGACCGCGCCGATCGACAACCGACGGCCGGAACGCTTGCGAGCGAGCTCCGTGCAGGTCTTTCAACGCCCAGCGGATCCATTGGGCCGGGGCAATCACCTGCGCTCACCGAAACCATTGTCGGAGACTCGCGCGACACAAACGCTGACGTTAACGCGCCGACAATACTCACTGTCGATGCAGCGTCGACTTCGCCTGCACCCGGGCGAGCGGCGAGTACGCATGATGCGACTGTTTACGAGCCGGCAAAACCGCAGCCCGCTGTTGCCGCCACTGTTGCTGAAACCGGAAGACACGGCGAAACGGTGACAGTTCCGCACGTACCGAAGCCTGCGCCACCGCCGCCCGTTGCCGTCGCACCGCCGGCAGCTTCAAAAAGCAAAGTTGGATTATTGGTCGGCGTCGGGGTTATGTTCGTACTCCTGCTGGTGGCCGGTGTCGGAGGTTTTCTCGTTTGGAAGAAGATGAAATCCAATAGCACGTCGACGACTACCACAAACGTCAACACGACAGGCGGCGTCTCCGGTGCTCCGGTTGAGGTTAGTCGATACTGGCTCTCGCTCGAGCCGAAGGGTCAACCAAAAACGCAAGTTGCGGCGCTAGTGCCGATCGCTTCGGGGCAGGAGTTCAAATTCCATTTCAATTTCGCCGAAGATGGTTATCTTTACATCGTCGGTCCAGGTGACAAGAATCAACCGTCGGCTTTTCTGACTAACAAACCGTCGCCGGGAACCGGTGTTACCAGCAACAAGGTCAGCAAGGGCGTCGAGTTCGGTTTTCCGAAGGATGATGAGGAAAACGTGAACAGTCTGACGCTCGACAGGAATCCCGGAACAGACCATTTCACGATCATTTTTGCGAAGGCGCCGCTCTCGTCACCTTCATTTTTGAGCGAGCCTGTGAGTGGTAATCCTTTGACTGCCGCGCAGCAGGCGGAGCTGAAAGACTTCGTTTCCAGGTATCAATCCAAGCCACCCATAACCGAGCTTGATGAATCAAACGCCCGTGCGCCTTTCGTGAGGGTAAAAGCCGGGCCTGACCAGACCAGCAATCCTATTGTTTTCAACATCCGTATTCAGCACAATTAGCCTTTTGTGGCTCCACGGCAACGATAAGGAGATTCGGTGATGCGATTGAGTGTAATGGTATTCGGACTCGTTTGTGTTTGCGCCCTTGTGATTGGAACTGCTGCCCCGGCAGTCCAGGATGATGAAGACGTTCGCGGGGCGTTTCTGACCTCGCGGCCGAAGGATAAGCCGGTGAGCTCGAGCAGTGCTCCACGGACGAGCGGCCGGAGAAAACCGAAACCGCCTGCCGGTGGTGGCTCAACCGGGAGCGGCCCGGGTCATAGTGGTGGGTCAAGCAGTTCCGGCAAAAGTGACAAAACGCCCAAGCCCAAGCCAAGTCCACCGCCTTCTTCGTCAACACAAACGCCCGTCAATGCACGTCGCCTCGGTCTTGGTGTGACCTTGTTTATGCGCGACTCAAACGGTATGGCAGTGCGTGTCGATCCCAATCACGTGTTCACCAAAGGCGATCGCGTGCGCGTCGTGCTGGAAACCAACACGGACGGATATCTGTACATCTTCAACACGACGGATGATGGCCCGGCGACGATGATTTATCCCGACGCCCAGCTTGATGAAGCTGGGAACTACCTCCAGGCGCACGTTCCGTTCGAAATTCCGTCCACCGCCTCAGTCGATGAGCGATTGCGCTGGTTTGCTTTTGACCAGGTCGCGGGCACTGAACGCTTGTTCTTCGTTTTTACGCGTGAGCCATTGAGTGGTATTCCTATCGACGACGACTTGATAGCTTTATGCAAAGACTCGAAGGAGCGTTGTCCGGTGCGCCCGAACGATGAAGTGTGGGCAGCCGTGCAAAAGCATATGCAGGAGCCGCTCAAGACTGATAAAGAGAAACAATTCGGTAGTGTACAAACGTCCACTGAACAGCAGGCGACCACGCGCGGGTTGGGATTATCAAAAGAAGACCCGCCGCCGTCGCTGGTGATGATGGCATCGTCACCGCGCTCGACACTCGTCGCGACACTCGATCTCATTCATAAATAATGAGCCACGTTTTTGTGCCTTTTGTGGCTAAGTTCGAAAGGGAAGTGAAATGAAGAAGTTAGTCAATCTCTTGTTGGTTGTGGCGCTATTGATTACGCCAATCACTGCTTTCTCTCAGCAGACGGACCAGGCCGGAACGGCCTTGCACGAGGGCCGTCGATTGTTGAAGCGCGGGCAGGCGGATAAAGCACTAATTCAATTACGTAACGCGCTCAACCTTTACACTGCCGCGAAGAACAACAGCGGCATGGCTGCCGCCCATAATGAGCTCGGCGATCTCTACATGCGACAAGGGCAGTATCAGATCGCGCTCGACCATTATCAAAAAGCCTTTGATGGATTTTTCGCAGGCAATCCAAAACAGGATGCGGTGACTTCGGGAGTTGCCTCGGCAGCGGCGCCCGCGGCTGTGACGACTGCCGCATCAGCGGCTGCCGGTATCGCGGACGACAAATACAACGCCAACCTGATGCTCGCCAAAATGGGTGACGTGAACTTCCGGCTCGGAAAGACAGCGGACGCGCGATCGGCGTATGGCCGAATGGCTGTCAGAAAGCCTGAGGGCGCGGCGGCGAAGGCAGGCAGAAGATTTGGCGGCTTGAGCGCGATCACGGGTGCGATTTCTACTGGAAGAGTAGATGTGGCCGCGCCGACGAGCGCGCTAACAGTTGCGCTCGAAGCGAAGAAAGAGCTCGATGAGTATCGCGTGTCGATTGTTTATTCGAGTTACGAATTAGGAATGGGCCGTCTCGCGTATGCCGACAACGATTTGGAAGAGGCGAGAAAGCACTTCACCAATGCGCTTGAGGCGTCAGGCAGCTCGCTTGCGGGAATTGCAAAACTCGGACAAGTGCGACGCTTTCGCGCTGCCGCACGCACGAGCCTCGGCGACGTCGCGCTCAGGCAAGGTAAGTTCAAAGACGCCACCAAGTTTTACAACGACGCCAAGAAGGGCGCGCAGGAGGATAAGCGTCTCGATCTAATGTGGCCGGCGCAACGCGGTCTCGGAAAGAGTCTCTGGCTACAAGCGTTACAGGAAAAAGATCCGAAGAAATCACTCGGGCTACGCGAGCAGGCGGTTGCGAACTACCGCGAGTCGCTCGGCACGATCGAGACGTTGCGACAGGGCAGCTTGCGTGCTGATGAATCGCGCACGACGTTCCTGGCGTCCATTAAAGATGTGTTCGATGAAGCAGCGGCGGCGAACGCGGCACTTGCGCTCGCGACCGCGCCGTCAGCCACCGATCCACTGAGCGGGAAAGCACTCGAGTACGCGAGCGAAGCGTTTCGCATCAACGAGCAATCGCGGGCTCGGTCGCTGCTCGACATGCTTAACGAAACTGATGCTGCGATCACCGAAGGCGTTCCGGTGGATTTGCTGAAACGGAAGCAGGAAAACCTCGACCGCCAGCAGGACATCGCCGACGTCCTCACGGGAGTGAACATCTCGACCGAAGAGATCAAAAAGAAACCGTCTGAGCTCGACGCTGAGCTCGAAAAGCTTCAGGCCGAGTTCGAAGAGATTGAGAACCAGATCCGCACCGCGAGTCCACGTTATGCGACGTTGACTGCAAACAAGCCTCTGACCCTCGCGGAAGTTCAGCAAAGTGTGCTCGACGATCAGACAGTTCTGGTTGAGTACGCCTTACAGGCTGACGACTCGTATCTCTTTGCCGCCAGTAAAACCGCAGTGAATCTCGTCAAGCTGCCGCCACGCGCCAACATTGAAAAGCTGGCGATGGATCTGCGCGCGCAGTTGATCCCGTCGAAGCTGCAACGACGGATCGTCGGCATCGATGTAGCCGAAGCAAACCGCGGCCTCGGTATCGCAACCACAGCGCCCGAGGATGTCGCGCCCTTCATAGCTGCCGCAAACGCGCTCTACAAAGTCGTGCTTGAGCCCGCCGCGGGAATGATTGGCGAGAAGCGCGTGATGGTTGTCGCGGACGGCGCGCTCAACTACATTCCCTTCGAAGTTTTGCTCAAGACCACTGACGGCGGTGACTTCTCATCGCTCGGATACCTCGTCAAGACAAACGAAGTCATTTACGCTCCATCGGCTTCTGTCGTCGGTGCGATTAAGCAGCAGCGTACTAAGAATACGAGCAAGGCAATGCTGATCATCGCTGACCCTGTGTTCAACTCCAACGACACACGTGCGCAGAAGCGGACCGCAGCGCCCGCCAGCGACGCTGAAGTCCGAGGTCTCGGAATTCAGAGCGCGCTCACGGACGTCAGCGGATCCGCTCCACCGGCGCCGAGTGGACCAATGGAAGGATTGCCTCTCGCACGCCTCAACGGCACGCGCACCGAAGCTGACCAGATCTCCAAGCTCGCCAAAGCCTCAGGAGGACAGGCAGATGTTTGGGTCGATCTGGACGCAAACGAAGACAATCTCGACACGCGTGATGTCACGAAGTACCGCGTGATTCACGTAGCCACGCACGGTCTGTTGAACGCAGAGCGTCCACAGTTCACCGGTGTCGTCCTATCGCTCGTGGGCAACAAGACAAACGACGGTTTTGTGCGCACCGATGAAGTCTTCAATCTGCACCTCGGCTCGCCTCTCGTGATGCTTTCCGCCTGCGAGACAGGCCTCGGCAAAGAGAAGCGTGGCGAAGGCGTCATGGGACTCACGCGCGCGTTTATGTATGCCGGTGCGCCAACTGTCGGTGTCAGTCTCTGGTCGGTTGCAGATAAGTCTACGGCCGATCTGATGACAGACTTCTACAAACGGCTTTTAAGCACGGGCGAAGGCATCACCTCCTCGAGCGCGCTCCGTGGCGCGCAGTTAGCGATGATCTCCGGCAAGCGATACAGCGCACCGTTTTATTGGGCGCCGTTCGTGCTTGTCGGTGACTGGAATTGATCCGCAACGGGTGGCCACAGAGGGCCACTCCTACAATTGCTCCAATGAATTTGCCTGGTCAATCAACTGTAGGGGCGGCCCTCCGTGGCCGCCCGTTCTTTTGGCGCCTTCTTTCTTCGTTTAATTTTGTAAACACCACCCAACCCGCTCAACAACAACAACACACTCGTCGGCTCCGGAATCGATGCGGTTTCGATACTAGTCCCCTCCACGACAATGTTGTCGATCCGGTTATTACCCGTCGACGACGTGGCGCCATTGAACACAATCCGAAACGCGGCGTTCGGGTTGTCATTCAATCCCGCAATCGCCACAAGACTAAACACGAGTGGCACGGAGCCAAACGCTGTCGCAGGCACATACGGCGATCCAAAGTCGATAAACGAAATACCATCGAGACTGTACTGAAACTGATTACTATTGAAACCGGTGCTGGTCCCTTGCGTCGCAAAACTCACGACGATATTCGAAAAACCAACCGTGCTGACATTGAAAGTGATATTCCGTCCATTGTTGGCGGTCCCGGTTCCACCTTGTAACGAAAGCGCCTGCCCGGCTACGTCTCCCGTAACGGCATTGTTGGTCGTTCCAGCGGCAAACGAGACGTTCGCAGCGTTGATAGTGGTGGTGAGTGTCCCGCTACCATGGTCCACATTCAGATTTGAATCATTGAAATTCCAGACTGCCAGCTCGTCAGCCCTCGCCGCCTGAGACGCGGCAAAGAAGATCAAGACTGCGCAGATGAGGTTGAAAGGAATTCGTCGCGTACGACGAAAATTCGGCGTAATAAACATACACGTTCTCCTTTAATGAGGTTTGGACACACGTGGTCCGTCCGTGAGAAAGCAGGAGAATCTGTTTCAGAGACTCGTGAGGCTCGTCGGTAAGTTGGGGGCCAGGCTTTGAGGACAGCCAAGCTTTCTCGTTAGCGTCACGCACAATAAGCCGATTCTGTTTGCTCGTCAATAGGGAATTCTGCCATTCTTATAACGCAGCACGAAGATCACAGAGGAAATACCGAACTATGGGAAACAGCTTTTTCAGAATCGACGACCACGCATCACTCGAAAACCTTTTAACTGACTCGACGAAAAAGCCCGTCATCGTCTTCAAGCACAGCAACGCGTGTTCGATCAGCGCGCGCGCATACCGCGAGATGGAGAAGATCGATGGCGTCAATATAGTCGAGGTGCAGTCGGCACGTGACGTGTCGCACGAGCTTGCGAACCGCACCGGCGTTCGACACGAAACGCCACAGGTAATCATCCTGCGTGACGGCAAGGCGGTCTGGAATGCATCGCATTTCGACGTGACAGCGGCCGACGTGAAAAAAGCAGTCGAATCAAACAGCTAAGATGGAGCGACGTGGTCCGGCGATTGAGCCGAAAGAACTCAAGCAAGTCGACGATTTCACCGTCAGCATCGTCTGGGGTGACGATCAGCGCTGTACCTACCGGGCGGCTGAGCTGAGGCGCTCCTGCCCGTGCGCGCAATGTGTTAATGAATGGACGGGTGAACGCGTGTTGAAGCCTGACAGTATTTCTGACAATATTGAAATCCGCGACATCAGCATCGTCGGGCGTTACGCGCTCAACTTTCGCTGGAGCGACGGTCACCAAACGGGAATTTACAGTTTTCGATACCTGCGTGAACTATGTGAGAGTTGGGGTGCGGAATCATGAACGAACGCGATTTCTTTAACGAGAAGGAAGAAGTAAAAAAGGCGACGTATAGCTGTCCTCACTGCCGCGAGCGCGCTGAATACGATGTTCGTTGGTTGAAGCGCACGAAGAAGGCCCAGTTGCCGCGCGGGGCAAACGAGCAGGATCGGGCGCGCTTCCAGAAGTCGCGTGACTACCTTGTGCGTATTGACGATATGCTGGCGTGCAGGAACGCGCGCTGCCGGCGGCGCTTTGAAATCCCGAGCTCACAGTCCGTAGTGTTCATTTAGAACGCGGATTAGACGGATCAGGTTAAGACAGATTCACGCTGATCGAGCAAAAAGCCGACAGTCGTCGGATTGAGATTCGTGATAAATCAAGTTCACTTAAGAAATCTTAGAAAAACTGATGGCGTGTGCGTTGCAGTAATGCATACCGCATGATCGATACTCAGGAATTCGCCGGCGCGCGCAAAACCAACACCTCGTTTCTGACCCCTTTCGAACGTCGACTCGCCCCGCGAGTTCTCCCACGCATTCCTTCCTGGTTGGAGACGTACCACTTAACCATGCTGACGCTCGTCTGGTCGTCGCTGATCCTGCTTTTTTCTTACTGGGCAGCGCGCGACCTGCGTTGGCTCTGGGGAGTGTCGGCGATGATTGCCATGCAGTACGTCACCGATCACTATGATGGGAAGGTCGGGAAGTATCGCGGCACAGGCCTGGTGAGGTGGGGCTATTACATGGATCACCTGCTCGATTACTTCTTCCTGTCTTCGGTCATTATCGGTTATGCGTTCATTCTCCCTGAAAGGTCGCGGTTACAGGTTTTGATTCTGCTGGCGATCTGTTCCGGTTATGAGGTGAGTACGTTTCTGGCGTTTTCCACGACCGAGCGTTTCAAAATCAGCTATCTGAAGTTGGGGCCGACCGAGTTTCGCCTCGGACTCATTATCATTAACGCCCTGTTGGTGCATTACGGCACGCGCCAGATGATCAACGGATTGAAATACGTGAACATCGGTGGAGCAATCGGGCTTGTCCTCATGGTTTATGACGCTCACAAAAAGATTTGGGCGCTGGACATGGAGCAGAAAAACGCGCAACTCGTATCGAAACCGGAGCATCTGTCCGGGTAGTTCAGTTTTTCTGTGTACGGTTTGCGAGCGTCACTACCCCGAATAAGTCATTGAAAAACTTTTTTCCTTGGAAGTGGCCCTTTTTTCTCGCGTCGTACGCGTTAGCGGATGTGGCCTCTTCTTTGCAAGCGTAGTCGCAGTCCGGCGTTCTAGATTTACTAATTTTTGGGAACTGTGTGGCGAGAAATTCGTTGGATACATTCAGATTCAAACGAAACTCGAAAAAGCAATGTCAGAAAAGAAACAAATCAAGGTAATCAAGAAGGGCGAAAAATCTCGTCCGATCGTTAAGGTAAAAGCAGCTTCCGCACGTGAAACGGCGCGCGACATGGTCGGGACCGTGACCAACTGGGTCACGGAGTTTCAGCAAAAACGCCGCACTGAGACGACAAATGCGTTGAGAATGCTTTCCAAGACGCCGCGGGGTAGCGAAGCCTAATCCAATTTCAATAGAACGCCGGAAGGAAACCACGGCGCGAGACGGCTCCAGCCTCTCGCGCCGGTTTCTTTTTTATTTCGTTGACACTGGATTTCGGCTGGCGCTAGCATCGCGACTGATCCAGACAACTGAGTGGAGGCTGAGTCATGGCTAGGAGGAGTTCTCCACAAAAGCGAAAACGTCAGCAGGCGCGTCCCGTGTTTGACAGTATCCGCAAGCCTGGTGCGCCTCCCGGTCATCCGATGTCGCATGCGAAACCGGATGAAGTAGCGCGGCCTGCGGGCCGTAAGGCCAAACACAAGCGACGCCCAACGACAACAGACGAAGATGCCTGAGACAGAAGAACACGCCATCGCACAAGCCTTTCTCGCCCGCGCGTCGGAGTTTATGCTGGGTGACTACTTACCCAAGATCGAGCGCTGTCTCGAAAAACTGAGTGACGAGCAGATCTGGTGGCGCGCCAATGAGGAATCAAACAGCATCGGCAACCTCATACTGCACCTCTGCGGCAACGCGCGGCAGTGGATAGTCTGCGGTGTCGGCTCCGCACCTGACGCGCGCAATCGAGATGCGGAATTTGAACAGCGCAACGTAATCCCGCGCGACGAGCTCGTGACGCTACTCCGCTCAACACTCTCCGACGTCAACACGACCCTTCAATCCGTCGATCCCTCAACCCTTCTCGAATATCGCAAAATCCAGGGCAACGACGTCGACATCCTCGAAGCCGTCTTCCACGTGACAGAACACTTCTCGATGCACACCGGACAGATCATCATGCTGACGAAGATGATGACCTCCGACGATTTGCGCTTCTATGAATTCGACGCGGGTGTGCCAGTTGTGCGCTGGCGCTCTGGTCCGACCGAGTCGTCCTAGCCGACACAGAAGTGGTCAATGCTTTCGAAGAGCAAGCGCACTCCTTTGAATGTCAGTCAAGTACGGGTCGACGGTAAGCTCTGAAGCTCTTATGCGCGGAGCATTCTGTTGAGTTACCCTCCGATTCAATTAACAGGCAAAAGTCGAAAGTTCCGGGTCAACTCGCCTAACCGACGTGAAACGCTCGCGTCCTTACGCCAAAAGGAATATTCTTCTCTCTCGGCGCCGCTTACCCGCTTCACGAAAACGCCGACTGGCAATTTAACTCCGTGACGTTGTCAGGCTTCGATTACCACTTGCCTATCGATCTTGTCGCGTCAAGCCGGTAGTACGAGGGGACGAGTACATAACGGTGAGCCGTGTTTTCAGCAAAGAGATTAAATGGCTGCGATGCAAGAAGTGACCCGCAATCTGATTGAATGGCGCAACGGAAACGAAGCGGCAATTGAGAAGATTCTGCCCGTCGTCTACGACGAATTGAGACGCTCGGCGCGTCGCAATCTGCGCCGCGAAAGCCCAGACATCTCCATCCAAACTATCGAACTCATCAATGAAGCCTATTTGAAACTGGTGGACCAGCGCGAGAACGATTGGCAAAACCGCGCTCATTTCTTCGCGGTCGCCGCCCGGGTAATGAGAAACCTCCTGGTTGATCGTGCTCGCTCGCGGCAATTTGCAAAACGCGGCGGCGGTGCGAAGAAAGTCTCGGCGGACGAAATCATGATTGCCTCACCTGAAAAGGACATTAATGTGATTGATCTGCACGAGGCTCTAACCATCCTGGCCCAACTTGATGAGCGAAAAAGCCGGATTGTGGAATTAAGATATTTCGCCGGCTTGAGTGTCGAAGAAACCGCTGAAGTGTTGGGAATCTCAGGTATTACTGTCAAACGAGAATGGCTCAAAGCCAAGGCCTGGCTTTATCAAGCTTTGCATGAAAAATGAAACCTCACTCCACCAAATCGGATCGCTGGAAACTAATCGACCAGATTCTTGACGAGCTTCTGGATAGTTTGTCTTCCCAAAGGGAAACCATCCTAACAAAACACTGTGGTGCAGACGCTGGTTTGCGCTTGGAGGTCGAGAAACTTCTCGCCGCAACTAAAGAGGCTTCCGACTTCATGGAAGTATCAGCGCTCGACTCCATGTCCCAGGCACTTGACGTCGAAAGCACTGAAAGCTTAATCGGGAAGCGAGTCGGCAACTATCGTTTGTTAAAGTTGATTGGACGCGGTGGTATGGGAAAGGTATTTCTCGCCTCGCGCAATGATGAGGAGTTTCGCAAGACCGTTGCGGTAAAGCTCGTTAATCCTTTTTGGAGTGATGACGAGATGACGCAAAGATTCCGGCGCGAGCGCCAAATTCTCGCAAAGCTTGAACACCCCAATATCGCCCGCTTGCTCGACGGTGGCACCACTCACGACAAAGTGTCGTTTCTGGTAATGGAGTATGTTCAAGGTGTGCCTATCACCGAATATTGCAAAGACAAATGCAGAACGACAAAGCAGCGTTTGAAGATCTTTTTGAAAGTCTGCGAAGCCGTCAAGTTCGCCCACCAGAATCTCATCATTCATCGTGACCTGAAGCCGAACAACATACTGGTCACAGCCGACGGAACTGTGAAGCTACTCGATTTCGGCGTCGCTAAACTGCTACAGCCCGACCTATTGGAAGTTTCAAGCAACTTCACTCTGGGGACCAATATCCTCACACCCAATTACGCAAGCCCCGAGCAACTAAAAGGTGAGACGATTACGACCGCCAGCGATGTCTACTCGCTCGGGGTTTTGCTTTACGAACTCTTATCCGGAAATCGTCCCTACGATTTGAAAGACAAATCGCTCCCGGAAATTCTGCGGATAATTAGCGAACAAGTGCCGCGCAAACCAAGTGAAACAGAAGTGCAGATTCGCGAACAGATGGCCAGCCCGGCTCTTTCGGCAAGCGGATTACATTCGCGAATGGGTGTCAGACGCGCCTTGCATGGCGACCTCGACAACATCTGTCTGAAGGCTCTGGCCAAAGAGAGACGCGAACGTTATCAAACTGTTGGGGAATTGAGCGCAGACATTAATCGTCATCAGCAAATGTTGCCGATTTTGGCGCACCAACCTTCGGCTTGGTATCGACTGAACAAATACGTCAAGCGGCACCGTCTTGGTGTAGCCGGCGCAACCGTGATCATGATTCTGGTTCTAGGTTGGTTGATCAGCGCCGTCTGGCAAAGAAACATTGCGCGGGAGCAGGCGGCCCAAAATCTGTGGCGTGCGTATGCGGCAGACATGAACCTCGGAATGCAGGCTTACGAAACCGCAAATCTGATCCGGCTTCACGAGATTCTCGTGCGCTACCAGAACACGGCGTTTGCCAAAAATTGGGAGTATCGATTCCTGCAAAACCTTGCCAAACCGAAAGGGCAATTGTTGGTGATTCCGCACCCGGGCGATGTTTGGGACGTGACATTTTCACCTGATAGTAAGAGGTTAGCCACCGCCTGCGCCGATGGCTTTGCTCGCATTTATCAGGTTCCCGAGGGAAACCTGCTGACAACTACAGCGACCAAAGAGGCAAACGTTTGGCGCGTGAGGTTTTCGCCGAACGCCAACTTACTGGCGACCGCATCCGGCGATGCGAACTCGAGTTCAGTGAAGGTTTGGAACACAGCGACCGGCACTGAGGTTTTCTCGCTGGTTGGTCACACAGGGCGGGTCCGCGGACTGGATTTCTCGCCGGACGGAGGGATGATTGCGACAGGAAGTCGCGATGGAACGATTCGAATTTGGAGCGCCGTCGACGGCCGAGAATTGAAAATATTCGTCATCGAGCGAGCGGGTGAACCAGATGAAACCCAAGATCTACACTTCACGCCTGACGGCAACAAATTGCTTGTTGCGAGCAAAAGGAACTCCCGCGTGTGGGACGTGGCCTCTGGTAGAATTCTTTCTGAGTTCTCAAAAGGAGGATCGTGGGCTGCTGCTGTCTCGCCCGACGGCAAGCAGTTTGCGCTCGGCGGCTTTGAACCGAGGATTCAGATCTTCAATGCCAATCCGGCCAAACAGGTGTTGGAAATCGCGAGGCACGAGGCAAGAATTAATAACGTCGCCTTCTCGCCAGACGGCTTGACGATTGCGTCGGCAAGCTCGGACCGCACTATCAGGTTTTCTGACGCGCAAACGGGCGCGGAATCGCAAAACCTGAAAACGCATTTGGGCGAAGCCTGGTCAGTCGCATTTTCCCGCGACGGGAAATTCATTGCTACCTCGGGAACTGATTTCAACGTCTTCTTGTTTGACGCCCCGGAATTGCTAAAAAGCTCGTCCTTCGGCCTGCCTCTAAGCTATGGCGGCGGTTGGTCAGCTATTTCTCCTGATCGCAGCAAAGTGGTGGTTCCCTCGATGAACACGCTAGCCCTTTGGGACGTTACGTCAAGGCACGAGGTTGCTGAATTCTTTAGCAAGGAACCTCTTGAGAGTGGCTCGTTCTCACCTGACGGCGCCGTCCTGGCAACAGGGGGGCTCGCGGGTACAATTACCCTCTGGAACACTGCGACCGGCGCAGAAATCCGGCACTTTAGGGATCAAGGCAAATACATCAGGAGGCTTGTTTTTTCGCCCGATGGCAAACGATTGATCTCGGCAAGTGACGACAAGACCGGGCGCATTTTGAATATCGAAAATCCAGTTGGTTTTCTTGAACTATGCCGTTTCGACAAAGAGGTGACCGCTCTGGGAGTTTCGCCTAACGGCCATCGGGTCTTCGTGGCCAGCCTCGATCCGACCGCTAAACTAATCGATTTCGACACGAGAAAAGTGATTGCTGAAATTGGTATATCGCGAAAACCATTCTTGTCAGTAGCCTTCGCTCCTGGAGGACAAACCTTTGCTATTGGAGATGCGGACGGCGGGATCCAGATTCGCCAGACAGTAGATGGGAAACTGCTCGCCACCTTCACCGGCAGTGCTGGGCGGCTGACGGCGCTGACCTATTCGCCTGATGGTACGCGTTTGGCCTCGGCAAGCACAGAAGGCGTCACTCGTCTTTGGGATACAACGACGGGAGACCAGGTGTTAGCAATTCGCACCGGTGCGACGAGCACGAGCTTTCTCGCCTTCACGCCTGACGGCAATACCCTCATCTCGCACGGTACGGTTGGGAAGATACAACTCTGGGAAGCCGCACCCCGCTGAATCTCCGCCGAATCCCCGTGCCCCTTCGCTGTTAGAAAAATTCTTTAATCTCACGTGATACGACTCTCCACTTTTTCCCGCTTATAGAGGTTGAGCACGAAGAAAAGCAAACATGATTCGTGCCGATTGAATCACTTTTGACATTCAAATTTAGCCTCAATCCCTAAGGAGAACTCTCATGAACCAAACTACTGATAAAGACATTGACGCCAGACGAAGAAGACCAACTTGCGCAGACATCATTCGAACTCAGAATGCTGTTCTGGGCAGTGAATGTGCAAAGAAAGCTAACTTGTTGTCGTGTAGATGCAGCGGTTGTGAGACTGACGACAGATATCCAGTTATTACCTCGCCTTCTGATGCGCCACTGCTTAACACAGCATTCGATGGAAGCGGTGGTTTTCTGACCAGCGGTACGGACTCGCATTGGGAGGTTGGACTGGGTACTCAGAGCGGTGGGCCAGGTAGTGTTTCTTCCTGGATTCCAGCATTCGTATTTCGTTTGACACCTAGTTGGATACAAAGCCCTTTCAACAACGCAAACTGGATTTCTTATTTTGTTGATGCTAATCAGGCGACTGCCGGTCACGGTGATGTAGATGCCTACTTTCGCTATCGATTCAATTTGAGTTCGTCCCTTGTCCCAGCCACGTTTGCCCTAACCATGGACTTTTTTGCCGACAACAGAGTATGGGAGATCTACGTAAACGGTGTGCCGCAGAGTACCCAACCAAACGGCTCGAGCGTGCTGCCCCAATTCCCGGCTGATGGCCCAACTGTCTATCAAACTTCAGGTTTTGGGCCGAAGAGTCAAGTGCATATCAACCTCGACAATAATTGGCAGCCTTGCAATAACGAAGTAATCGTCCACGTTATGTCAGGCACCCAATGGCTAGGGTTCCTTGCTCAGAATGCGATAAAGGTTGATTTGGATCAGGGCGGTTGCGATTGTCAGTGTGATTGTGAAGAGATACCACTCCCTGACATCCGGCCTTGTCTCTCCGTTGCTTGGGGAGACAGTCCTTGCGATTGCCTGGAGACGGATGATGTTGAAGTGGCATGCATTACGCTATGCAACTGTTACTCCAATGTCACTTTCAACAACCTTTCGATCGGTCAAATATTTGTAACTGATTTAGCGGGCAATCCGGTTCCGAGCTTACCGGACGGGACACCCTCGATACAGATTGTCCCTTCTGGCCCAATTTGCTTTGGCGACATCGGGCCCTGCACCGACAGAGATCACCCGAGCTGCGTGTCTCGCGAATTAGTGATTCACACGCGCGGCGCACTCGGGAAAAAATACCGACTGAATTTCAAGGGAATTTGCTTCAGTGTTTGTCATGAGTTTCAGTCGGAACAGTGCCTCATAATGAACTTGTGCCAGGATTAATCGTCGTTAGCCTTGCTACTTACAACAAAGGAATTGAGTTGCTAGTGACAAAATCCTGAAGCGATGAAAGATCAAATTTGCAGACTGAGCCGGTTCTCAAGACGCGTACTCCGTTGTGCGCCTGTGCTTGACCTCGCATGGTGCAGAGTCGGCCACAGCCCCGGAGAAAGAAGCGGTCCGCGTGCTGTTTGTCCTCAATTCGCGAAGCCCGTCAAGAAGCCGTCAACGGAGTTTCAGTAAGTCTGCAAACAAAAGAAAGGGAAGCGGTTGAGGTGCCGCTTCCATTTTGATGCACACCGGTCAGATCATCATGTTGACGAAGATGATGACGTCCGACGATTTGCGCTTCTATGAGTTCGACGCGGGTGTGCCAGTGGTGCGCTGGCGCTCTGGTCCGTCCGGTTCTTCTTCAACACGCGGAAGTGGTCAATAAGTGGTCAACGCTTAAGGACTAAGCACGCTCGATCTCGCCTGGCTCGATCTTGTCAAAGATGAGGCCTATCAGACCGCCATTTTCAAAAAAACATCCCATGCCCAACGTCCAATTCCTGCAGGTCGCTGATCGTAGACCTTTGATCTAAATCGAAAAAGATTTCCGTACTGATCTCTTCGTTGCGACTCTTTGTAATGGACGTCGATTGCCGAAACGCTGAGTGACGGCAGTGTATGTAGTTCAGCAGGTTCAGAATATCCGTTATGATTAACATCCTGCCACAACCGCAACGATTTGAATATTGCATCGCGATCGTCAATGCGACCGTCTCTATTTCCGCCCTTATCTCTTCCATCGAATACCGCAAGTGCAAGAAAACCGTTCGGCAATGGGCCTGATGGTTGTTCAGTTACGTTTCCGAATAGTTCTCGGCCACTATCTATCTGCCCGTTGCCATCACGATCTAAGGCCAGCCAGGCGTCGTCGCTGTTAGGCGTAGTCCATGCAATTTGGATTCTTTGACCGGCACCAAGATCGAATTGAACCCCATGTTCGGCGCTGGTGAGTTCATAACCGTTCCCCGAGGTATCAATTAGAATTGGTGTATAGCAAAGGCCAGCATAGCAATTTGTCATCAGTTGTTCGCATACGCGTCTCTGATTTGGCGTGCAACCCTCAAGATCTACGCACAACCAAGAATCGCCGCAATCAGGATCACGCAGTCGACTTGCCCATTACAGTTGTCGTCCAGCATATTGCTGCAGTCCTCGGTTCTAAGATAGTTCTGCACCCGGCAACTTGGTTCCGCACAGTCAACGAAACCATCGCCATCGTTGTCGAATCCGTCAAAGCACGTATCGCCCTCGCCTCTGCCCCGCACAATTCGCAACAGGGAAAAATTTCATAAACCGAGCAGGCTAGTGTGGCGAACGCGATCTCACCACGCACAAATTCGACTAACCGCGCGCTTCTTTCGTTCGCCCAAGAGCGTCTTTGGTTCCTCGATCAAGCTGCACCCTAGATGAATCTCCACCGAGAATTCTCCTCGCACCTTCGCCGTTAGACACATTCTTCATCTCAAGTGATACGACTCTAGACTTTTTCTCGCTTATAGAGGTTGAGTACGGAAGAATCAACGCTGTGATAAATTAAGGGAGATGAACATGAGTAAAAAGTATCTGAATGTTTTTTTATCGTTGATATTCACCCTGAACGCTCCTGCCGGATTTGCTCAAGGTCAACGGTGGGTGTCTCCGCCTTATAACATCAATATGAATGGAGCGGCTCCCGTAGTTACGACAATTCCCGGGGCGACGCCGGGGACAAACAATATTTCAAATGGAGCCTATGGCCCGAATGGCCAGCTGGAATTTTATGTTAAGGACTTGAGCGTTTACCTTGGCTCAAGCTCACAACTGCTGGGGAAACTTCCGAACAGCGTCGGTTCTGCTGAAGGATCTGAAGTAGAAATAGTCCGAGTTCCGGGGCCGGGACTAAGGTTCTATGTGATATATACAACGTACCTTACGAGCCAGGGCCGTAGCCTATTCTATGTAAAAGTAGATTGTACTCACGCCGCTCTCGTGTTTTCGCCGGCACTTAATACGAACCTGCCCTCGTCCAGTAGCCCATATTTTTTAGAGTGCAATTACTTCGATGCACAAGGACTTGCTTTATCCAAGCCGATTTTTTCTTTGGTTACACATTCGACAAGCAGATATTTGTTTACCGTCGGATTTAAAGGGAGTCCCAAGCTGGGCGCCACTCCATATAATTATGGCGGTCTCTTGCGGTGGACGATAGATGCCAACGGGATCCATAACCAGACCGTCATCGCGACGACCACAGATCTAAACCACAATTATGGGAATTATTACGATTTTTGGAACTATCTGACAGTCAGTCAGATGTCACTTTCAGATGATCAGACTCGTTTGGCGTGGGGCGGGGGCACGGGCCCAGGCGGCGGCGCCGGGCAGGCTATGCTGTTTGAAGTGAAACTGAACCCGACGAACTACTCTTATGTGCCGGGATCGTTTCGCCAATACTTCATCCCTTACACACATGCTCATCGTATTGCGGGGGTTGAATATGCCACGGGCTCTAACAAATTGTATGTGTCTACCCGAGACGGTCTGTTTTATGTTCCTACCTATGGTTCGACTCCTGTCTTTATCCCCGGTTCAGTAAACTTGACGCAGCAATCCCTTTCCTCAAGCAGCGGCTCTCAATTACAGTATGTGAAATCCATGGGCAAAATTGTTGGAGTAAAAGTCACGAATACCGCTGGCCACAATGGCACATTGTTCAGCATCGACCCTGCAAACAACAATATAGCTTCCCTGCTAACTACACCACTTACGTCATGGAATGGTGAGGGACTTACCTTGCCGGATCTTCCTAAATGATTTTCCACCAACTGCTTCGTTCACCTTTTGAAGCGAAGGATGCGCTCGGTTTGTTGCCAATCTTGAAACGGGCGGTCATCCAGTTCAACGCTGGCACTCCATGACACACACCAACCACGATTGTGGTTTTTTGGCGTCTTTCTAAACATGCCTAAATCTGATCTGGTTGCGCGGTAGTAAACAGAGTATTATGTTTGCCCTTGCACGTACCGCTGAGCTGGACTTTCTACGGAGCCGTTGAAGCTGGTGGGGTGGTTTGCCTCAACTTTCACATTTGGGTAGAGGTCAGGTATTAGAGACGGGAACAACTAAGAATCCTCCGCCTTACCGATGCTATCCTCATTAAAGCCACAGGCACTCCTCTTCTTCAATCATCAATATCGCGCCGTGTTGTCCAGCCAGCCTTAGTCGAAGTCTGTCGTGAGGTATCAAACCCGTGGAGTCCCTGGAAAAACGCCTGGCGAACCTTTCACCAAAAAAGCTGGCACTGCTCGATCGCAAGCTTAGAGCTTCCGGACAGCCAGGTTTGGCGAACGCGATCACACCACGCACAAATCCGACTAACCGCGCGCTTCTTTCGTTCGCCCAAGAGCGTCTTTGGTTCCTCGATCAATTTCACCCGGGTAACTCGGCCTACAATCTTCCGCTCAGCATGCCTCTAAGCGGAGCCTTCAAGCTCGAAGCCTTGACGCGGGCATTAAACGAGATCGTTCGCCGTCACGAAGTGCTGCGCACCACTCTGCGCATTGAAGATGCGAAGCCCTTCCAGTTTATCGAGTCACAACTCGAAATCACTCCGACAGTTTTTGATTTACGAGGCTTAACCGAGCAGGCGAAAGAACTGGAAATCATTCGACGCACTTCCGAGGAAACGCTCCGCTCGTTTGATCTGTCCTCGGGACCACTGATTCGCGCTTTGCTGTTACGCAAGAGCGACGTCGAAAGCCTGTTGTTTGTGAACATGCATCACATCGTTTCCGACGGCTGGTCACAAGGCGTCTTCACTCGCGAGCTCAATCTTCTCTATGAGGCATTTCGGAACGAGCGTCCCTCACCACTCGCCGAGCTTCCTATTCAATACGCCGACTTCGCCGTGTGGCAGCGGGAGTATCTCAGCGGCGACTATGGAAGATCGCTCCTTGATTACTGGCGACAACAGCTCGAGCGAGCTCCTGCAACACTCAACCTGCCGCTGGATTATCAGATGCCCAGCGCCAGGTCATTTTACGGCGCGGTGCAATACAGGCCCTTGAAGCAGTCGCTGGTCAGGAAGCTGAAAACTCTGGCCCAGTCGGAAAACGTAAGCTTGTTTGTCGCGATGCTGGCCGGCTTCAACGCGCTCCTTTATCGCTACACCGGGCAGAAAGATCTGACCGTCGGCTCTCCCATTGCAAATCGGAACTATGAAGAGCTGGAACAACTAATAGGCTTCTTCGTCAATACCCTGGTCCTGCGAACAAAACTCTCCGGCGACGATACTTTCCAGCAGCTCGTCAAGCGCGTCGGAAACGTAACGCTCGATGCATACGCTCATCAGGACTTCCCGTTCGAGTGGCTCGTCGCTGAGCTGCTGCCTTCTCGCGACCCGAGTCACAATCCACTGTTCCAGGCGATGTTTGGATTACAAAACGCACCCGGGCTTTCAGAGAGTAAACCCGTAGCCGAAGATTATTCAGCCCCCGTCAACTATCCGCCACCTGCGACTTCGCTCGTGAAATTCGACCTGGTGCTTACCGCTCTTGATGCTGGCTCGGAGCTAATAACCTTTTGGGAGTATCGAACAGACATCTTCAAGCACGACACGATCACTCGTATGGCCGAGCATTTCGAAACCCTGCTTGAAAGTGCTTTGGACCATCCCTCAGAGCCGCTTTGGAAATTGAACATGTTGGGTGAGGCCGAAACTCGCGAGCAACTGAACGAATGGTCTCAAAGCTCGACCGCGGCTTCAGTCGAGCACTGCCTGCACGAGTTGATCGAGCTGCAAGCCACGCGATCGCCCGAAGCCTGTGCGCTGGTATATGGCGAACAGGAAATCACCTTCAAAGAGGTTAACCTCCTCTCCTCGAAGCTTGCGGTTCGGTTACGAGCGCTGGGAGTAGAGCCGGAAAAGCGGGTCGGCATATGTATGCAACGATCACCGGCTATGATCGTGGCAATTCTCGCGGTCTTGAAGGCCGGTGGAGCCTACGTTCCTTTGGATCCCTCATATCCAACGGAGCGGCTCAGTTACATGACGCAAGATGCCGGACTCGCTTTGCTGCTCACGCAGGAAGAGCTCGCCGCCCGATCATCAGAAATCACCTCAGGCCGCTCGATTCCGGTGCTGGCTGTTGATACGCAATTGACGAGGCTTCCTGATGATGAGCAAGTCGACAGCGGAACCGTCGCCGATAATCTGGCCTACATGATTTACACGTCCGGATCCACGGGTAAGCCCAAGGGCGTGATGATCTCTCACCGGGCCATAGTTAATCACATGAAGTGGATGCTTGCCGCGTGGCCTTTGAGCACCGACGACCGCGTGCTGCAACGAACGCCGCTAAGCTTCGACGCTTCTGTCTGGGAAGTGTTCGCTCCACTCATAGGTGGCGCGACCATGGTTCTCTCAGCTCACGAAACCAGTAGCTACGACAAGCTCGCAAGTGAGATCGTGCAGCACCGGGTCACCGTGTTACAACTCGTTCCTTCATTGCTCAACGTTCTGTTGGACCAGGGACGACTGGTTGGCTGCCACAGCTTGAAACGCGTCTATTGCGGCGGCGAACCATTGACCAGCAGGCTTGAAAAGCAATTCTTCAAACAACAGAAGGCCGAGTTGTACAACTTGTATGGTCCGACTGAAGCCGCCATTGAGGTCACTTACTTTAAGAGCGACGGCAACTGGGAGCGTCCGGTGTTGCCGATCGGCCGGCCAATCACTAACGCACAGCTTTTCATACTCGATAAACACTTGAATCTGGTCCCACGCGGAGTCACGGGCGATTTATACGTTGGCGGTGTGTGCCTCGGCCGAGGTTACATCAATAAACCCGATTTGACCGCGGAAGCATTTATACCTTCACCGTTCAGCAATACCGCGGGCGCACGTTTGTATCGAACCGGCGACCTCGCGCGTTTCCTGCCGGACGGCAACATAGAATTTGTCGGGAGATCGGATCATCAGGTCAAGATACGTGGCTTCAGGGTGGAACTGGCAGAAATCGAAGCAGTGTTGCTCAGCCATTCGGAAATCGAAACAGCAACTGTAATAGACGATGTCAGCACAGGCGGCGAGCGCCGCCTCGTTGCCTATCTCGTCGCCCGGCGTGAAGCGTCGCCCAAAGTTGAAGACCTGCGTGCCTTCGCCGGCCAGTCGCTTCCTTCGTATATGGTTCCTTCTGCATTCGTACTCCTCGAAGAATTACCGTTACTGCCAAACGGAAAAATCGATCGCGCCGCTTTGCCGAAAGTCGGCGACGACCGGCCCCTGCTGGCAGAAGAGTTTCAGTCGCCCCGGAATGAAATAGAAGAGAAGCTCACGTCGATCTGGCAGGAAGTCATGGGACTGCACCGGATCGGAATCAACGATAACTTCTTTGCGCTGGGTGGACATTCACTGATGGCCAGCCAGGTCGTGGCGCGCGTTCGCGACACATTTCGGATCGAATTGCCTTTGAGCCAGGCATTTGAATCACCTTCCATTTCAGAGTTGTCGCTCGTCATTGAGCAGTTAATTAAACGGTCGCCGGACAAGCCGGCGCCGCACGCCCCACGCAGTGAAAGCGAAAGAAGAGAATTGTTGTCGAAGATAGATCAGTTATCAGAAGCCGAGATCGACTCGCTGTTGCAGGAGCTTGAAAGCGAAAAGATCGGTAGATAGAGCTGAGGAGGCGTTTACATGAGTGAGGAAAGAACGGGAAAGCTCGATCTCTCTGCAAAGAAACGAGCCCTGTTACAGGCGCTGTTGCGTGAACAGAACGCAGCAGATCTGGCTGCCGGAAAGATTCCACGCCGCACGGATACCGGACCGGCGCCGCTGTCGTTCGCTCAGGAGCGTCTCTGGTTCCTGGATCAGTATTACCCGGGCAGCGCTATCTACAACATGCCGATCGTGTATCCCTATGGACCACTCAGTGCGGTGCTGGTGGAAGCAAGTCTGAATGAAATCGTGCGGCGACATGAAATTCTGCGCACAACGTTCACTGCAATTGACGGGCGCCCGGTGCAGGTAGTCGCTCCGAAACTTGAATTGAAGCTGGTCCAGGCCGATCTGCTTACCATGCCCGAGGACCAGCGCTCGCTGGCAATGGGCCAGCTAATCACAAGGCAAACAAATCAGCCTTTCGATCTCGCGAAAGGCCCGTTGTTGAGAGCAGTTCTGGTACGGGTTGCAGAGCAGGGTTACTACCTCATGCTGGACATGCACCACATCGTTTCCGATGGGTGGTCAATGCAAGTGCTGATGAATGAATTCACCACCATCTATCAGCAACTTGCCTCCGGCAGCGCGCCTGCACTTCCGGAGTTACCGATCCAGTACGCAGACTTCGCTGTATGGCAGCGCAAGTATCTGCAAGGCGACGTTCTGGAAGCCCAGCTTTCGTACTGGAAGCGTCACCTCGATGAAATACCCGCGGCGGGAATTGAGCTGCCCATGGATTACTTTCGCCCGCCTGTTTCCAGCTTCCATGGGCAGGGCATTTCCTTCAGGCTCTCACAGTCTTTATCTGACAGTCTTTCAGCGTTAACTCAACAGGCGGGCATCACTCCTTTTATAACTCTGCTTACCGCCTTCAAAATACTTCTGTTCCGATATACCGAAGAACGTTCCGTCATCATTGGTATTCCTTCTACTAATCGAAACCGCACCGAGCTCGAAGGCTTGATCGGTTTCTTCGTCAACACCCTCGTGTTGCGCACTGACGTCTCGCCGGAGCTGACGTTTTCGCAAGTGCTTGAACGTGTGCGAGAAGTGATGATGGGCGCGCAGGCGCACCAGGACATACCGTTCGAGAAGATCGTAGAAGAGCTCCAGCCTGCGCGAAACCTGAACATCAATCCGCTGTTTCAGATAATGTTCGATTTTCAAAACCAGCCGCAAAACCACGCGGGTGTAAATCCCGAGCTCAATCAAAATGCGATCGATCAGCTGGAGATCACGTCAATCGATTCCAGCACGGCCAAGTTCGACATTAGCCTCTCGATGATGCGCGTGGGACGGCGGCTGGGCGGCGACCTGTTCTACAGTACAGACCTTTTTGAGCAGGCGACGATTCTGAGACTGATCGGACACTTCGATACGCTGCTGCAAGCGATTGTCGCCAACCCGCACAAGCCTATTCGAGAACTTCCATTGATGCCGCCGGCGGAGCGGCACCAGGTCCTCGTCGAGTGGAACAGTAAAAAGATTCCAGTGCCGGAAGACACCGGCGCAATGCAACTGTTTGAGCAAAGTGTCGCACGAAACGCCAGCAACGTGGCTGCGGTTTTCAGCGGCGAGCAATTGAGTTACGCGCAACTCAACAGCCGCGCCAATAAGCTGGCCCATTACCTGCGAGAGTGTGGTGTTGGTCCTGAAGTCGTTGTCGGTATCTGCATGGACAGCTCGTTGGAGATGGTGATTTCCATCATCGGCATACTGAAGGCGGGCGGTGCATATCTACCGATCGAACCTCGCTATCCGCGCGATCGGGTGGCCTTCATGCTTCAGGATGCGGCGGTGCGGATGGTCGTAACCCAACCGCATTATGAAGAACGACTCGCTGGATTGGAGCTCGAAAAAATCCTGATCGTGGACGACGCCGTAAGCACGTTGCAGGAATACAGCGATGAAAACCCGCCGGTCACCTCAACTCCTGAAAATGCCTGTTATGTGATTTACACCTCGGGCTCTTCCGGACGACCCAAGGGCGTAGTCGTAGAACACCGGTCGCTGGTAAATCTCATCAAGGCAATGCACGAAGTTGACGGACTTGAACCGGGCCGGCGCGTGCTGCAGTTTTCTTCGTTCAGTTTTGACGCTTCCGTAAGGGAAGTGCTCGGCACGCTGCTCGAAGGAGCCACGCTTTACCTGGAGCCGCGCGAAAACCTCATGCCGGGTGAGCCGTTAATCCGCGTCTTGAAAAAGCACCAGATTACCGACGTTAATTTTCCTCCTTCAATCTGGGCCTATTTACCTGATGCGGATTTGCCGGCCCTGAAATTCGCGATGGCTGGTGGCGAAGCTTGTCCTCAGAACATTGTGTCGCGCTGGGGTCATAATCGAGTCTTTTTCGACGGGTATGGCCCAACCGAAACCACTTTCGGAACGTCCTTTGGTCGCTGTTCGCCGGGTGATGGCAAACCAAACATTGGGCGCCCGATCGCGAACGTCAAATACTATGTGGTTGACGGCAATCTCGAGCCCTGCGTGATCGGAAAAGTTGGCGAATTGCTGATCGGCGGCGCCGGCGTGGCAAGAGGTTACATCGCGAGACCGGATCTTACAGCCGAACGATTCATACCTGACGTTTTTAGCAGCGAGCCGTGCGCGCGGTTGTATCGCACCGGAGACATGGTTCGACTGCTGCCGGACGGCAACGTTGATTACATAGGCCGGGTGGACCAGCAGATCAAGATTCACGGCTATCGCATCGAGCTCGGTGAAATCGATGCAGTGTTGGGCGAACATCCGGATATCTCTGCAGCGGCTGTCGTTTGTCACGGCGACTCGATGAACAAAGAGCTGGTCGGTTATGTAGTCGCGAATCGCGCGGATTTGTCGCGCGAAGAGTTGCGGCAGTTTTTAGCTGCGAAGCTGCCCGAATTCATGATTCCTCATATTTTTATTTTCCTCGATCGCATGCCGCTGACTGCCACCGGAAAGGTTGATTTGCGGGAATTGCCTTCGCCGGAAACTGAACGCCGGATCACTTCTTACGTCGCACCACGCAATCCGGTCGAGCAAGTGGTTGCGGAAGTTTTGGCGGGAGTTTTGGGGGCGAGTCAGATCGGTGTTCACGATAACTTCTTTCAACTTGGTGGTCACTCACTACTCGTCACTCAGGTCGTCTCGCGCATGCGCGATATCTTTCAGATTGAGCTGCCGATCAGAAGAGTCTTCGAAATGCCCACGGTAGCTGAGCTGGCCACCTCGATGGTCCAGGAACCCGAAATCGGATCGAAGGTGGAAAAGGCAGCGGCGCTGCTCATTGAGCTGAATGAGCTTGGAGATGAAGAGATCGAGCGGCTATTGAAGAAAACCGGTGTTCAGGTTTCCGAGCCGGTTGCTCATTTAGTCGAGGAAAAGATCGAAATCCCCGCCGTCCAGGCTCCGGCAGATCTGTCATTCAGCTCCTCTTTCGACAAGATCCAACGCCGCCACTCAACGGAACCGGCGCCGCTTTCGTTTGCGCAGGAACGATTGTGGTTTCTCGATCAATTTCAGCCGGGTAGCACAGCCTACAATGTCTACAGACCCTTTCCACTTAACGGTCCGATCAACCTTGCCGTGCTGCAGAGATGTCTTACCGAGATAGTGCGGCGTCACGAGATACTGCGCACCACATTTGAGGTCCGCGACGGGCAGCCGGTGCAAGTAGTTTCACCTGCGGTGGAGGTGGACCTGCTGGTGGAGGATTTGCGCAATCTGTCCGATCAGGAGAAGCAGGCAAAAGCGAACCAGGTCGTACAGGAAACTGTAATGCGCCATTTCGACCTGGCCGCCGGACCGCTGCTGCGTCCCTTCGTACTGGTCTATAGCGACCATGAGCACCTGCTCGCGTTGAGCATTCACCACATAATTTCCGACGCGTGGTCCATGCGCGTGTTCTATAACGAGTTGATGACGTTGTATCAGGCGTTCTACCTCGGAATGCCTTCTCCTTTACCGGAGCTGCCCATACAGTATTCCGACTTTGCAATCTGGCAGCGCCAGCGCATGCAGGGAGAAGTTTTGGAAGAGCATCTCGCTTTCTGGAGAAAGCTTTTCGAAGGTGCGCCCGCGGCGCTCGAACTGCCGCTCGACCATCTGCGTCCTCCCAAAGACACTTACTGCGGGGCGATGGAGTTGTTTTCTTTCCCCGCACATATTTCCCGTTCGCTGGAACGACTCTCTCTCGAAGAGCGAGCGACTATGTTCATGACGGTGCTCGCGGCCTTCATGACTCTGCTTTATCGCTACACCGGTCAAAACAAGATCGCAATCGGTGCTCCCATCGCAAACAGGAATCGTGCGGAAGTGGAAGGGCTGATCGGTTTTTTCACAAACACTCTCGTGCTCTGCACCGAGTTTGAAGACAATCCCACCTTTCGCCAACTGCTCGGGCGCGTGCGCGAAATGACTATCGGGGCTTATGCACACGAAGACCTGCCCTTCGAACGATTAGTTGAGGAGTTAAACCCGGAGCGCAACCTGCACATCAACCCGCTTTTTCAGGTGATGCTCGTGCTGCAAAAAGCAACCGGGGTGTTTCCGACGCTTTCACCGGATCAAGCAGACTCAGATGCTGCTCAGAGTCCGGCTAATACGGTCGCGAAGTTTGACTTGACGCTTTACATGGAAGAGACCGAGCAGGGACTAATCGGTGGGCTCGAGTACGCGACTGAGCTCTTTGAGAGATCTACCATCCGGCGGATGTTGAAACACTTTCAGACTTTGCTGGAATCGATTGCAGCGGATCCGCAGCAGAAGGTCTCACAACTGAATTTGTTGCTTCCCGGTGAGCGAGACCAGTTGCTCAACGAGTGGAGTATTGGGACGCCGGTAGCGCCCGGCAATCTGGCAATTCATTCTTTTGTGGAAGCTCAGGTTGAGCGGACGCCCGAAGCCGTCGCCATTGTCGGCAGCAATGGCCCACTTACTTATCGAGAGCTGAATGAAGCCGCTAATGAACTTGCTCATCATTTGATTAGCCTGGGAGCCGGCCCCGAAATTTCGGTCGGCGTATGCATGAATCGTGGAGCGGATCTGATGACTGCCCTGTTGGGCATTTTAAAGTCAGGTGGAGTTTACGTACCTCTCAATCCTTCTTTCCCGAAGGATCGCCTCGAATTCATGTCGCAGGACGCCGGAGTAAAGATATTGATTACCCACGAGGCCCTGCTTGATCGGCTGCCTGAAAACAACGCTTACACAGTGTTGTTTGACAAACATAGCGAGTGGTCCAACTCGATCGCAAATCCGGTAACTAATGTAGTTGCGGATAACGCGGCGGCGATCATCTACACGTCGGGCTCCACCGGAGCTCCCAAGGGCGTCGTGCTGCGGCATCGCACGCTGACCGGCCTGATCGAATGGCAAATCGATCCCACCCGACTTGCTGGACCAATGCGTACGATCCAGTATTCGTCACCTGCTTTCGACGTCGCGCTTCAGGAGATATTCTCCGCGTGGTGTTCCGGAGGATCTCTCTACTGCATCGGTGACGAAGATCGAGAGGACTTTGCGCGCATCGTTCGCTATCTGGCTGATAACTCCATCGAACGAATCTTTCTGCCTTACGTCGCCTTGCAGCAACTCTCTGAAATTTCCGATGCAAACGGCCACTCCCAAACGCTCGCGCTGCGCCAGGTGATGTGTGGTGGCGAGCAACTGAAGATCACACCAGCCATTACCCGGTTCTTTGAGCGACTGGATGGCTGCCGGTTGTTCAATCACTGTGGTCCAACTGAAACGCACGTGACAGTTGAGTGTGAGCTGGAAGGGAAGCCTGACTCATGGCCGCGACTGCCACCGATTGGCCGTCCGGTAGCGGGGGCTGAGTATTACGTTCTCGATCGCTGGATGGCTCCGGTTCCGATCGGAGTAGTAGGAGAGTTGTACATTGGCGGTCCGGGTATTTCGCGCGGATACCTGAATTCACCCGGTATGACTGCCGAAAAGTACGTGCCCAATCCTTTCAGCAAAGTTCCGGGAGCGCGCTTTTATCGCAGCGGCGATCTGGTCCGTTATCTCAAGGACGGCAAGCTGGAGTTTGCCGGTCGTATCGATCAGCAACTAAAAATCAGGGGCTTTCGTGTGGAGCCGGGAGAAATTGAGAGTTGTCTGGCAGAGCATCCGGGCGTAGTGGAAGCCGTGATCGTGCCGAGAGAGCTAGCTTCTGGTGACAAGCAGCTGGTCGCTTACGTAGTGCCAAATGCGGACGCTCCACCGGCTATCGATCTGCGCGAGTTCCTGCGCGGGAAGCTGCCCGATTACATGGTGCCGGCGCACGTTCTCTTCCTCGACAGCCTGCCACTGACGTCAACCGGCAAGCTCGATCGCAGCCGTTTGCCGAAACCCGAAATATCTCGCCCGAGCCGCACGGAAGAAGTTGTAGGGCCGCGCAGTCCGCTTGAAGAAAACATCACGGCTATCTGGCAGGAGGTGCTGGGCCTGCCGAACCTCGGCGTACACGATAACTTCTTCGATCTCGGCGGCCACTCGCTTTTAGCAACGCAGATCATTTCTCGCATGCGCACGCAATACGGGATCGAAGTGCCGCTGCGCCGGTTGTTCGAAGAGCCGACTATCGAGGGTCTGGCGCGAGCGGTCGTACGCAGTCAGTTGGAACAGGCGAGTGATCCGGCCGTTACGGCGTTGTTAGGTGATCTGGAGCAGTTGAGCGAGGAGGAGATCGAAAAGCTTTTGTCTGATGAATCTGGAGCCAAAACCTGAGCTGCGACTGTTTTGCTTTCCCTACGCCGGCGGAAACAGCTCACTATTTCGGAACTGGCCCGCGAGTTTGCCGGCGACGATTGAAGTGCATGCGGTGGAGCTGCCGGGCCGTCAAAGTCGCTTCAAAGAGCGCGCGCTCACGCAGATGTCACTGCTGGCCCACACGCTCGCGCGGGAGTTGGCGCCGTCGCTGGATTTACCCTTTGCTCTTTTTGGTCACAGCATGGGCGCGTTGCTCGCGTTTGAAATTGCGCGCGAGTTGCGCCGCCTGAATGCACCGCAACCGGTCCACCTGTTTGTTTCAGCGCAGGGTGGTCCACACTTGCCACACCCGCGCACGTTACTCCATTTACTACCGGATCAACTTTTTCTTGAGCAGGTTGGCAATCATGTCCCACCGGCTGCGTTACGTGATGCGGAGTTGTTGCGGATGATACTGCCGACGCTGCGAGCGGACATTGCTTTGAGCGAGACGTACAGTTATTACCCCGAGCTGCCACTTGCTTGTCCCATCACGGCTATGGGCGGCGTCACAGATCCATCGATCAATCATTTGCAGTTAAATGCGTGGCAGGTTCATACAACCGGACCGTTCAATCTATTTCTGTTCCGCGGCAATCACGCCTATATCCACACAGAGACACCATTGCTCCTCCAGACAATCCAGTCACAACTGCGACGGTAACGAACATGCGTTTCGTTTTGTTTTACCGTAGAGGCGCAGAGCCGCAGAGGACGCAAAGATACGATGCGACGACATCGATTTTCATAGACATGTAATCACACTACCTATAAAATGCGCGCATCTGACAAATTTTGACGCAAGACACTTGTCGCTAAACCTCACAGGTTTTGCCCTCATCTGTCCTGCACTAATCCCAAACACCTTCGACATCCGAGGCTAAGCCTCTTCGAAGATCCTACGCTGAAGGAGTTGAGAAAATGGCTAAAGACAAAGCTACCGAAAGTGACGCCTCCGCCACATCAAAACGTATCGCGGGTGAGGAGAATGCTCCTATCACGACCCTGGCGCTCGGCGAAGAACACGTCATAACCACGCTCGTCGGCGAACAAGTGCAACCTAGCGAAGAGCTGTCGAAAGCAGTGGCTAACTTACAAGCGCAGTCTGGCGGAACCACAACTGTAATTGGCGAAGCCTGGTATCCACCGCTGCCAGTGACGACTATGGCGGTAGGAGAGGAATCCCCTACTACTTTCGCCGTCGGTGAGGAAGAATCACAAGTGACCACCAGGGCCCTTGGTGAAGAAGGACCAGTCACAACCATAGTGGGAGAGCAGTCGAGCATATCGTTTACGACTACTGCGATTGGGGAGGAAGGTCCGGTCGTCACGACGCTCCTGGGCGAGCAGCATCAGGTTCCTGCTACGACCACAGTCGTCGGAGAGGAAACCTCAGGAGGAACCGGAGGCGGGGCGTTCGGCCAGCACTAATCGAAGAGTGCTAAAAACCAGGAACAGAAAGTACCGTCCATGAGAGCACGAGCTTTTGTGGTCCAGGTCTCAGTATGACTTCCGAAACTTCGCCACTTCTGGTAGCCGGAGGCGATACCGATCCTAATCTGGCGGCGATCCTTCGTTGTCTTGAAAATCGTGGGATTGCGCACGAAGCACTGCTGATCGGCAGGTACATGCATCCGCGTATCACGTGGGATCTTGATACCGATCGTTTGTTGATCAACGGTGAGGAACGCCGTCCACCCGCACTGTTCATTCGCAACGACGTCTTCACGGGACTTGCGACTGGTCGTCCTGAGACTTACCAGAGGGCATTGGCCTGGTATACGACTGTTTCAGGTTGGGCTCTTTCTCACTGCAAGGTACGATTTCTGAATCGCGCCTGCGCGACCCACGTGACGAATAAACTGCAAGTGTTGCGTTTGGCGCACGAGGTTGGTTTTGAAATTCCTTCAACCGTCGCGTCGAATGATTTTGAGCTTCTCAGTCAGCAGTTGGAGACGCGTGAACTGGTGGTGAAGCCCGTCAACGGCGGAGACTTCACAAAAGAGCTTCGAGAGGCAATCGAAGTTGCGTCAGTGTTGAACTCCAGTCTTGCTTCTCCGGCGATTGTCCAGGAACGCCTCACTCCACCGGAGATTCGGGTTTATCGAATAGACCAGAGTTACTTCGCGTATCAACTCGTGGCCGACGCGCTGGATTATCGCTCGACCTCTGAATGCCAGGTCATTCCTCTGAAACTCTCAGATCTTCCCGAAGGCCTCATCGATCGTTTGGCCGCGCTGATGGATCGTTTGCAAATGGAGTTTGGCGCGGCTGATTTCAAAGCGTCTCCGCAAACAAATCGGCTGTTGTTTCTCGAAGTCAATAACAGCCCGATGTTTGCCGCGTTCGATGCGGTTTCTGAAGGCCGGTTGACGAACGCGATGGTCGACTTTTTAAGCCAATGAATCTGCCTTACGAGGTTCAGCAAGGCTTGATGCGCGTGTTTCAATCGGTGTGCATCACGTCTCCACTAACGGTTAGTCCGCAAGAGAGGCAGCAACTCACTCATGCGCTGCGCAACATGATTTATGAGCGCTGTTTTGCGCGGAATCTGAGCGCCACACGCGCGACCGAAATGCATCTGTCTGTGGAAGACTTTGGCACACGTCTATCGGCGGCCAACCATGGACGCGACATGTGGCTTCCCGGATGGCGCGTGCTACAGATCAGACCGGGTGGCGTTATCACCGTCACACAACACGAGCGAATACGTTTTGCCAAAGCAGGCGACTACGCGATGACCTTCGCTGAAGATGTGGGGCTTTGCATTGGCTGTGGTGTAACGCTCCGCCTGCGCAAAGAATCATTTGGGCTTCAGGAAGCTACATATTGCGCACTGGGCCACGAGTCGCCGTCTCCCGAAGAGGAATCGGATGTGCTGCGGGTGTACTTCAATGCGCCCGAGGAAGCGGCGATCTCGATCGTCGAGCTGGTGACGAAGTACTTCAATGAGTGGAGCGTGCCGTTTACTCTCAAGATCATGCTTAGACCGCAGGATCGCGATCGAAGCGACGCCACGGTGCTTTATCTACCGAAGAATTACTACAGGCATTTCGTTCAGCTCTTATCTGAACTTCCCGTGCTTCGAAAAGAAGTGCCGTTGTTTACAAAACCACTGCTCGGCGGTATCGGTCTCGCGGAAAGTCCTGTTGGTGCTGAGAGTTTTGGTCTCAATCGCTGTCGCCTCATTGCCGAGGGAATAGTGAATGCATGGTTGAACGGACATCAGGAACCAACTCCCAGGCTTCTCGCGGTAGAACAAAGATTCGCCTCGGAAGGTCTTTCGCTGGCGCAGCCATATCTCAATCCCGGCAGCAACGACAGCTACAGTACACGCCTTGAGGACCAGCAACCTTCGCAAGACGTACGGCGAGTTGTTCTCGATCCGGTTCCTCTTACCGCCAACAACGTGCTGGCGTTTATGCGAGAGCGTGGGTTGTGTGCTGAAACAGACTGGCAGATTTTGGAGTATCCGAGCCGCAACCGAAACTTTGGTGTCGTTCGACCTGATGGTACCGGATTTTTTGTAAAGCAACTTAGAGTGCTGGATCTCGAAAGCCTTGGGTTGATGCAGTGTGAAGCGGCCGTCTATCAATTGGCCCAATGTGATCCGGATTTTTTAGTCTTAAAAGGGTTGACACCTCGGTTCGTTGCCTTTGATGACAATGCAAACATAATCATCCTTGAATTTGTCAGGGGCGAGAGTCTTCAGAAAGCAACGGCCGAATTTGGTCAGAAACTGGGCGTTACGCTGGCCACGTTGCATCGCGAAACACGTGTAACATCACCGCCGGAAATCTTTTTACGTAGACCGCCTGCAATCCTCGACGCACATCGCAACGGCCGACTAATGCGTTGGCTGGGACCTGGCCAGCGGCTGCTTATCGCGCAGGTCCGCGAGCGCAGGGAACTTGCTCAGGCTCTTGACGAGCTGGCTGCGAGTTGGCGTTATGAGACGCTTATTCACGGTGATATTAAGTTTGAGAATTGTATCGTCGGGTTGTCAGGCTTGTATTTAATAGATTGGGAGCTGGCGGATTGGGGAGAGCCTGCCTGGGATGTTGGTTCGGTACTGCATTCATATCTCTCGCCCGCTCTTCGCGCGCACGACACTGCAGCAGTTGATACATTAAGAGCAGCAGCTCAAAAATTCTGGGAGGCTTATGCTAACGAAAGTCTGATCGAGCGTTCACTGCAATGTGCGGCGGCACGAACTCTTCAGACTGCTTTGGAAGTCATGCACGGCCAACCGCAACCGACACCTCAGGCTCTTCTGCTCTTCGAAGCAAGCGTCGAGTTGATAACCCGCTCCGGCGCCATCACCCAATTCCTTAATTCTCATTGAGAATCACCGAGCTTTAAAAGCATTGTTGTCTCTGCACCACATTTCTGGTTAAGATTCGCGTGGAAGTTTCTCCAAACCTTTCCGTCAAGGAGCAAAGAGTTCAAATGACCTATGTCGTGGCCGAGCCGTGCGTTAATTGTCGTTACACTGATTGCGCGCTTGTTTGTCCGGTTGAGGCTTTTCATCTCGATGATGACATGCTCGTGATCCACCCCGAGACGTGTATCGATTGCGACGCGTGTGTTCCAGAGTGCCCGGTCGAAGCAGTCTTCTCCGAAGCAAACGTGCCGGCCGAGTGGACGAGCTTCACGCCCCTTAACGCAGAGCGTGCCCTTAGCGGATTGCCGACTATCACCGCGAGGCTCGATCCGCTTTGTGAATAGGCGCGCTGTATGAAAAATCGCACCCGGTGGCTTCTCGGCGGACTCGCGCTTGGCGCGGGGGCCATCGGCGCCGTCAACGCTTACTGGAAAAGAAAGAACGTAATGCACACACAGAAGAAAGTCCCCGACGTTTGGGCCAGACCGGGAATGGAGGTGACGTTCAGGGCTGAGCTAATGCCAGGTCGCGACCGCAACCAGCGCACGTTTTTTGTTAAAGAGTTGCTTCCGAGCGGGCGCGTGTCGCTACAGGGGGTAGACGGCGAGCACGCGGAAAAGGAATTTGAGCCGGTTCAGTTTGATCGTCCCGCGTATTAAATCTCACCACTCGTAAACCCTGCCCGGTTCCATCACTCCTAATTTCGGAATATTCAGGGCGTTGAGCTGTTCAATTATCTCTTCGCGGTAGCTGGGCTTGAGATGCACGGCCATGATGTCCATGCCGTTGTGAGTTAACTTCTTTAACTCCTGCCCCAGCGTCGCGGGCGTAAAATGACGCGAGACGTGGGCCAGCTTCGACAGGCGATCGGGAAACGAAGCCTCAATCAATAGCGCGTCGAGCCCCTTCATCTCATTCACTATCCTCCAGAACTCCTCTGTCTCCGCAGTGTCGGAGCTAAACGCCACACTCTTCTGTCCATCCGAAACGATCACACCAACCGTCGGCACGATGTGATTCACCGGAACGGCAACGACGTTCAGATGGGCCACTCGAAACGGTTTGCCGATCGGAATCGGAATGTATTCCATCACCGGACCATAGTCGTTCTTCAAGTCGGAAAAGCGCGGGTAAACGTTCCAGTTGAACACGTCGCGTTCGAGCAGCTCGATGACCTCTGCAGTCGCGTGGATCCGCATCGGCTCCTTCAAACTCGGATAAAGGTCGTCGATGAAGATCGGAAGACTCGCGACATGGTCCATGTGAGGATGCGTCACGATGATGTCTCTGACTGTCTTGCGTTGCTCGGCGTTCAGAGCGATCGCGATACTGCCGGCGTCAACCGCCACGCAGTCGTCGATGACAAAACATGTCAAGCGTTGCTCAAGGGTCGCTACTCCCTGAGCGTCGAAGGTGCTGGGTAGAAGTTGGATTCTCACGAGCTTTCAGCTCTGCTGAAATGACTGCGCAACCGCGCCAAGTATAAGCCAGAACTGGATGCTCAGCGAGCACTAATAACAGGAGGAGTGTACGCTAGCGTCCCCGAAGTTCATTGATCACGCCCTGCAACGCGTGCAGGTACGCAGTTTCCTGCTCCAGCACGTCCTGGTCGGCCGAGTATACGCCTCTTGCCGCGCGGCTGCGATGAAACGCCAGCTCACTCGCGAGTTGATTGAAACGCCTGCGCGCGCGCCAACCCTTCATGCCGCTGCGCGAGAATGCGTTGTACGACGAACCCATCCTTCCCAGAATCGAACCGAGTTGTTTGTACTCTTCGGGTGTTAGAAAACCACGATCAAGATCGATCACCAGATACTCGCGCACTACTTGTCCTTCACGTCGCAAGGCGAAGCCGATGACGACGAGCATGATGATGAATGCGGGAATCATCACGACGAGATAGGTGAATACGAAGAGTAGGCCGCTGAGCGTTGCGGTACCGTTCCAAAGGCTGTGCATGAAGATCGCCATCAACAGACCGACGATCGGAGTCAGTATTTTTACGGCGGTGTTTGTTGACTGTCTCGCCAGGCCCAGGCCGATGCCTGTCAGACTCGTGAACAGCGGATGAGAGAACGGCGCAAAGAAGCCACGAATGATAAATGTGAGCGGCAATGAGCCACCGCCGGCGGCGCGGCCGTAGTAAAGAATGTTTTCAGTCATCGCGAAGCCCAACGCGGCCAATGAGGCGTACACGATGCCATCGATGACACCGTCGAACTCATCCTTCTTCCAGAAGAAAAAGATGAAGAGGATCAGCGCCTTGCCGGTTTCTTCAACAATCGGGGCGGAGATGACAGCAGCGAAAGTTTCGCCTGCTTTGGCGTTCGTCAAAATAGAGACGATGCCTGCGCTACCTGTGTTAAGGATAAACGCGAAGAACGTCGCGAAGAGAGCGCCCCAAAAGAAAGCCGTGGCCAGCATCCAGAGTGGCTCGGCTTCATAGCGATCGATCCACAACACGAGGGCGACGTAGATCGGGACCGGGATTGTCGCAACCAGTAGACCAAGCAAGAGTGCTACGGGTCCGGTCTCAATGCCGATCAGCAGCAGTACGAGTAGTCCGAGAAACAGTGCGATCAATCCGGCAAAGATTGCGAGTACGAGCCGGATCGCACTGATACGTGGCGTGCGACGGATGACGATCGTTGGTAGTGGGGTGCTCATGCGTGCGGCAGTATATCAGCCACAAAAAAGCACAAAAAGCCTAAAAGGAAAACGCCTCATTCGTTTACCTCGCACAAGTTTGAGCACGCCCGCCGTCGATGGAATAGGTTGCGCCCGTGATCCATGACGCGTCGTCGGATGCGAGATACAGAACCAGCGATGCGATCTCTTCCGGTCGTCCGGTTCGACCCAGAGGATGTGTGCTCTTCGAGTGTTCGAGAAACGCCGCGTAAGCTTCTTCACTCATGCCGCCGCGCTTGTGAATCTGCGTGACTACGACACCCGGATTAACAGCGTTCACCCGCACGCCTTTCGCCGCCAGCTCCAGCGCAGCACATCTTGTTAATTGGTCCAACGCTGCTTTCGAAACGCAGTATGCGAGCACGCCCGGAAATGCGCGCAGTCCCGTGACACTCGAAATGTTCACGATGTTGCCGCGACGCTCGATCAGGCTGGGCGCCGCCTTTTGCATCAATAGAAATGAGGCGCGCACGTTTACGTTCATCATGTCGTCCCATGCCTGCAGGGAAGTGTTCTCGATAGTGCCGCTGCTGATGTGTCCGGCCGCGTTGACGAGGACGTCGATGCCGCCAAACACTCCGGCTGCATGTTGCACGGCGCGTTCCGCTTCGTCTTCATGGGCGAGATCGGCGCGGATAGTCAGAACTCCCGAAGTGATTTCGCGGAGATTTCGTTCGATTTCGCTGAGCGCATCTTCCTTACGACCGACGCAAACCACATTCGCCCCGGCCTGTGCGAAAGCCACAGCGCACGCCTGCCCGATTCCCGATGTCGCACCAGTAACAAAAGCCACTTTGCCCGTAAACTGTTTCTCATTCATCTTTGTTTCCTTATTCGTTCAGCTTTGTTCCTTATAACGCCGAAGGCGTTCTCTAATTTCAGCCCAGGCGTTGGAGCGGCAGCGACAACCCTGGGTATGAATTAAAATTCCACGTTAAACCCTGAAAAGGGTTCGCCAACCGCGGAACCCTTTTCAGGGTAATAATATACTTGACGAATCAAGCGCCGGATGCTAAAATCCTCACATCATGGCGAACGAAACAAACCCGAAAACACTGCAACAGGCAATCGTGTACTTTTCCGATCCTAAGAATTGCCTTGACTACCTTGTCGCGCGCCGCTGGCCCGATGGCGTTATCTGCCCAACGTGCGGTCGCAAAGACGTGACGTTTCTTGAGAAGCAAAACAAGTGGCAATGTAAGAGCGCGCACCAGCGCAGACAGTTCTCCGTCAAAGTCGGAACTATCTTCGAAGATTCGCCGCTCGGTCTGGATAAGTGGCTCGCTGCCGTTTGGATGATCGTGAATTGCAAAAACGGGATCAGTTCTTACGAGATTCACCGCGCTCTCGGTGTTACTCAAAAGACCGCGTGGTTTATGGACCATCGCATTCGTCTCGCCATGCAAAGCGGATCGTTTCTCAAACAGATGTCGGGTCACGTTGAGGTCGATGAAACTTTCATCGGTGGTAAGGCGCGGAACATGCATCGCAGCGTTAAGGCGCGCAGACTCAAAGGCGCGACTGGCTTTGAGGGGAAAATGGCAGTGATGGGATTGCTTGAGCGTCACGGCGAAGTCCGCACGGTGGTCATTCCGAACACTAAGCGCAAGTCGCTGCGCCGCGCGATTAACACACACGTTGAGCCCGGCTCGATGGTCTATAGCGATGCGCTCAGGTCGTACAACGATCTCAACACCGATTACATGCACAGCGTAATCAATCATGCTGAGAAGTACGTTGACGGGCAGATCCATACCAATGGTATTGAAAATTTTTGGTCGCTGCTCAAGCGATGCATTAATGGCACGTATGTCAGTGTCGAGCCGTTCCATCTGTTTCGATACCTTGACGAACAAACATTCAGATTCAATTCACGTCACGCGAACGATGGCCAGCGTTTCCAGCGCGTGACTGAGCAAATTGTAGGCAAGCGTCTCACCTACTCCGCATTGACCGGAAAAGACGACGACGCACAAGAAACGCCGTTCTAAGCAACTCGCTTCTTTCGGGATGAAGAAGCGCGGGAAGAAGAAGCGGGCGAAGTAGCTCGCTTCTTCTTGTGTTTGGCTTTCTCTTGTTTTTCTTCTTCCAGTCTCTTTTGTAACTCGGAGTAAGGCACGGACAGCAAGCCGCGCATCGTGTCATCAAACGTCTCAAACTCTGTAGACTTAGGTTTCATCTTGTCTGCCTCATGGCCCACGCCAAATCTTTCACGGACCACTTGTCGTCAATCAAAACATCCGTCGAGATCCGCGCCACCTCACAGTAGGCGGCGATTACAAGCAGATTCGGTTCACGCTCGCCACGCTCGAACCTCGAAATCATTGCACCATCCGGTGCCGATGGGGTTTTTCTTAGCTGCCCTGCCATTTGCTGCTGAGTCCAGCCACACTCTTCTCTGATCGTCTTTAACTTCTTCGCCAGCAACTTCGGCTGTGGCCGTTTACGGCTACCCTGTCCCATTAGCGCCCTACCTCCGGGACAGACTTGCCTGTACGGCTTATTAGCCGTGTGCTGTTGAGTGTGATTCGGTTAGCTTGTTTCGCCCAGACGTACCGGGCGGCAATCACGTAATCAGATCCTCCGAGGTTACGAACATGAAAACCATTTATTCTTTCCGCCGCAGGGCGTTTCTAAATCCAGTCGCCACTAACCAGACATCTTACATTCTCGCACATGTCGAGTCCTCGCGCGGTGGCGAGTACGATCTAGGCGATAACCTGATTCTTCTCTCCGACTGTCGCCGCCAGATTGTTCTCGAATTCTTTCTTGGCACCGAAGAGGATAGAAAAATCAGCTTGAAAAAGATCAATTTGCTAATCGACGCCTTTACTCAGTTTCGTGAAGCACTCACTAAAGAAATCACGCTAATCGAAAAGGGCGAATAATGGTCCATGATTGCCCCGAAACCTTTGGCGACTTCGTGCGCCGGACGCGCAGGGAAAAGAATCTTTCGTGCGCTGATGTCTCCAAGCGCAGCGCGAGTTTCGGAAAACCGATCACTGGAAGCTATGTCAACCGCATCGAAAACAATCCAAAACTAAATCCATCAGTAGATCGACTCGCGGCGTTAGCGCATGGTCTTGATATCCCTGTGGAGGATCTACTCGCGCGAGCAATTCGGGTTGCCCCTCTCAGTGAAGCATCCGATGATGAACTGTGCTTACTCGCAAGGTTCCGAAACCTATCACCACGGCGCAGAATGGATGTCTTGATGTTCATCGATTTACTGTACACACAAAGAACTAACTTGACCTCGCTCCGCGCCGTAACTGAGCAAGGGAACCGATAGGTCGGGAAGCCCAGACCCCGGCCTTTTGGTTTTCAGAGTGCGATGTCATCACCGAGAGTCGCTGTCAGAATCTTTAAGAAGTTGTGCGTGTCAACGAACCAATTCGGATACGCTTCTTTCAGATGTGCGAAATCTTCAGCCGCGGCCAATACAACGTTTTGCCCGCGCGTTCTGCCGCGGCTACGTCCTTATACGCCTCCTGCACTTCATGTTCGCGGTAGGCGGATACGGAAAGCTCTCTCGACTCTACGCTGAGCTGCATAAGGAAAAACTTCAACCGCTTTGTTTCTTGGTCTTGTAACCGTTCCATTCCCTCGTAACGCCGACCAATTGTTCTCGCGAAACTGCTGTAAAACCCTAAATGCCTGTAAACTTGAAGCATGTCCTCATAGCGGCGCAACTCGTCTTCCAAGGCAACGCGATCGGCCGGAGTATCCGGCACTATCGGGCACGACTCTCTAACCGCGATCGCAGAACTCATAAGCGTAAAGAATCTTTGCCAGCGCGCATCGCCGTGTCCCGATTTCAGTGATTGCTTTTGAATTAGATCGACCGTCTCAACGGTGGTGGCCCATGCGTGTTGAGCGCTGGTGCGAATCTGGATTTCAATCAATCTGCCGTTGAACGCTTTGTGCTCACTCTGGAACGAGTAAACCAAATGCACGCCGCGATAGCCCGTCTTAGGGTTTGGTCTTTCGATGTACGGGTAGACGTGACCTAGCTTATGCCGTGCAAACATAAAACGGCACGCCTCTATCACCGTCTCGACATCGCGCACGGCTCTAACGATAACCCTACACCCAGCAATATCCTGCATGGTTGACAGTTGCGCGTTGTGATCTCTGCGTAGCTTTGTGATAACTGCTTCGACACGCTTCGGGCGCTGTACCACAGATGCCACAGGAGCGCCCAGAGACGTAAGACGCGCATACTGCTGCAACCTCTCATAAAACTGATTCAAAGGCACACTATGACAGTTACGCCAATTCGCGAATACTTCCAGCGCGTCTCCGTATTCCTTTGAACCCGGCTCTTGATCGCGGAGTAGCTTCCCGGCTCTCTTAACTTCATTCAGTGAGTATTCGAGTTCAGCCTCGGGCATTAACTCTAGCCAATAGTCCTCCGACTTTGCGTGGGGATATACGTCTACTACGCTAGACACCGTACACCTCCGGTGTCTGATTCGTCAAGTATATTAACGCCCTTTTCAGGGTTCAACGTGTACTTGGGATTATTACCCAGGGTTCTCGCAAGCTCGAACCCTGGGCTGGAATTAGCGAACGCCTTCGGCGTTAGTATTTAGTAAGTAACTCTATGTTGACAGGGCAATCCCAAAAAGCCGACTATTATTACCCTGACAGCGTTGTAAGGTCATCCCCCCGGATACACGGCATCGGTTTCTTGAGGTTAGTAGTTGGGAAACAACTCGGCGGATCAGTTTTTTCCTAGAGGCCCGCGATCTCATTCGCGTGGTCCTGCAGACTTGCACACTCGCGCGCCTCGCGGTCGTATGCCTTCGAGCACTGGATATCTCGTCGGCGCGATTGTTCTCGCGGTTGGATTATTCTTCGGACTGTGGTGGATTCTGGTTAGCGGTGGTGATGAAGCGCCGTGGCTGCCCGCGGGACTCGCCGCCAGTGTTGTTCTACTAGTGGCGTTGTCGGCGCGCGAAGTGGTGATGCGACGCGCGTGGACGCGTTATCTTTTGGAGAACGGCATTCAGCAAAAACCGCGGAGCCGTTCGCGCCCGAGTAGTCGTAGTCAGAAAAAAGGATTCTCCGCGTCGTTACACTCTGCTGCGCTACGTGCGATTCAGAAACAGTCGTCCGCAGCCGACCGTCCGGGCTCACCTCCGGAGCTGCATCTCGACGTGGCGCAATTGTGCCACGACTATCTCGCGAGCACTGACGAAGCAATCAGATCCGGAAGTCATGGAAGTGAGAAAGGCATTGCGCTCCGTGCCGGTCAGGAACGCGTGCGTGCTCTGCACCGGCATCACTTGTTGACGTGGGCCAAAGGACAGGCGCAGTTGTTAACACACGAAGCGCAACAACGTGCGCGCACGTTTGACAAGATCGAGACAGCCACGCGCGCACTCGATTGCCTCGATTCAGCGTTACGAATTTATCCGGACGAAGCAGATCTCAGCGAGTCGAGAGTTGCGATCGAAGAGTTCATAGCGTCCGTAAAAGTGGCCCACTGGGTTGAGCTGGCAGAGCGTTCTGCATTCAAAGGACATTACCGCCGCGCGATCGATCGTTATCGCGATGCGCTGTTTTACCTTAATCAGGACGTCGTTAAAGAAGACGTTCGCATCGCGGGAACTCAAAAGATCGAGCACGAGATTGAGAAGCTGAAGGCGCGGGTCCGGCCCGGCGACGGCGCGCTCCAGAGAAAACCCGAAGATTCTGGTCCAAACAACGACTGATGATAGCCCCCAAATGCCCGAAATGCGGTAGTTCGCGGATTCGAAGAGGCTATAAAAGGACTCTTTTCGTGATGCGTCTGGTTGGCATCCATCACCTTTTATGCGATCATTGCAACTTGCTTTTTACGGGCTTTGTAATGCCTGGGACCTTACGCCGCCGGAAAAAGCACCGGCGACCGAAACACACGGAACATAAACTTCAGCGTTGAGGTGGAGAGAATGAAAACTAAACAATCCTTGCTTTTAGTGATCGCGTTTGTGTGCGCGCTTGCGGGTTCTGTTTACGCGCAAGAGTCGCAATCGCAGCAAACGTCGGCCCCGCCGCCATCTCCCAGCCTGGACATCCAGGGCATCAAGACTTATTTGCTTGGTCCAGGCGACGTCGTTGATGTGCGAGTGTTTGGACAGCCGGAGCTGAGCAGCAGTGTGCCGGTAGACAGCGACGGCAATCTCAGCGGTTTGCCTTTCATCGAGACGCCGATTCGCGCAAAGTGTCGCTCAGATAAGGATGTGCAAAAAGACATCGCCGTCGCGTACGCGAAGTTTATCAACAATCCGCAGGTCAGCGTCCGCATTACAGAACGACTGAGCCGGCAGCCGGCGACCGTGTTTGGCGCAGTGCGCCAGGCGACGCGCGTGGAGATGAAGCGCAAGGTGCGGTTGAATGAGTTGATGGCTGTTTCCGGTGGTTTCACTGAGCGTGCCGCTGGAACGATTCAAATTCTTCACACCGAGCCCTTGATGTGTCCGGAGGCTGGTGAAGAAGCTGAAGCAACGCCGATTGACGGCTCCAGAATTCCGCTGAGCATCGTCAAGATCTCAGATCTCCGCGCAGGAAAGACGGAAGCCAATCCGTATATTCGTCCCGGAGATTACGTGTTAGTGACAGAAGCAGAGCCTGTCTATATTACTGGCTCGGTGTTTTCGCCCGGTGGTCTGTATCTGCGCGACGGACTCACGTTGAGCAGGGCGCTCGCGATGGCGGGCGGCGCACGAAAAGAAGCGAAGCTGAATGATGTGAAAGTCTATCGACTGATTCCCGGTTCTAATAGTCAGGAAACACTTCACGTCGACGTAGCTGCGATCAAGAAGAACGGTCAGCCAGACTTCGTCCTGCAACCATATGACACCATTGAGGTTGGTGAGGCGGGCATTTTCTCGTCACAACGCCTTGCACAGACACTGGTGGGTGCGTTCACCGGAAGCATCACAGGTGCAATCTCCTCGACAGGAACCTACCTGCCGATGCGAGTAATTTATTGATATCAGGAATAATATGAATCGTAAAACCATCGCCGGTGATCGCCGGCGTCGCAAGTTAATGACCGCCCTCTGGGCCTTGGGTCTCGCTGCCGTTGTCATCACTCTGATCTATCTTGAAAAAACGGCTATCCTTTACATCCTCTGCACCGTCAGCATCGCTGTGCTGCTTCTGATCGTTGCTTTCTCAGACTTGGCCCACGAGCAGAAGGGCCAGGATCTGGCCCAGGCGACGGATTTACCCGGTGCTGCAAACAGGGAAAGATAAGGCATCAACAACGTCAATCAAGACGACCACAGGAGCTCGGTCTCACTCTCGATTGAAGTTGCTTATGCGGTCTATAAAATTTACTTTCGTGCCCCCGCGTTGCACCGGATATTGCGATTTCCCTAAAACAAATAAGCAGGTTGAAAGTTTAGACGGACTATTGCATAATCCGCATGCGTTCACCTCCCCGGTGGACGAAGTGGTCGCGTGGGGTGAGGACACGTGGCCTTAGGG
>Ga0126311_10000038_pt1 | contig 70489 bp, 49 predicted proteins | sample Plot61_FD_92539 | JGI IMG/M metagenome (GOLD analysis project Ga0126311, IMG submission 92539) | Serpentine soil microbial communities from UC McLaughlin Reserve, CA, USA - Plot61 | ecosystem: Environmental > Terrestrial > Soil > Grasslands | place: USA: UC McLaughlin Reserve, Lake County... | reverse complement strand
CCGCTCTCTAATCGAAAGCTTTGTCGGCCAGTTCACCGATTTAACTAAACTTATATCTCAGACGGTCGCGGCTGAGATTCTTCAGGTATCGCCAGGCACCATTTACTCCGTTTGGATAAAAGGCGGCTATTTGAAATACGAAAGCGCATGCGGTGGAAAGAAACGCTTTCTGGTCAAGTCCGAGGTTGAACACATTGCCTCTTTTATAAACTCGATCGTGACAAGGCCAAAGGCAGCAATAATGCTTGGGGTATCGCGAAAGTATATCGACACCATTTTACGCAGAGAACGGATCAAACCTATTAATAATCCATATCCGTTAGCTTTACCATACATCATCTACTTGCGAAGCGATTTTGAAAAACTCAAAAGTTATTAGCGCGATACCGGTCGAAACGCGAACGGCGTTCGAAGGCCGTTCTCTATCAGAAAACAAAATCTTCTTCTCGCCTCACGCTTGCCAGTAACTCAATAACATCAGCTCGGTTCCTCCGCAGATCAAGTCAACGAGGAGTGAGTATTCTCATGGAGAAATGCAGCGGTCTGCATTCTTCCGGCCTTAGACGCCGTCTTTTAAAACTTCCTGTCTGCAACAATCCCTAAGTGAAATTGTTAATTACCCCGAAGCCTGAAAAGGATGAGGGTTTCATAAGCTATCTATTGCGCCTCACCGAAGCCAACGCTTACGACACGCCTTCATGGATACTTTCACTTAGCGGAATTGATTACATGGAGCTTCAATGGAAGTTCACCTTCGTGTTCAGTTGTTCAGAGGGATTCAAGAAATTTGCTAAGCTCACCGGCAACGCACTATCGGATCTGATTGGACTTCTTTATCTCCCTGCACCTTCACCGAAACACACAACCTGCGACGTCGACTACAATTTTTACGGAGCCTTCCTCAATCGTTCCATCATCCGGCCTCATTGCCCTAAAGTCTGCATTCAATGTTTGGCTGAATCCGGCTACTGTCGTCGCATCTGGGATTGCTCACTTGTCACCGTATGTCCCATCCACAAATGTTTGCTTCTCGATGCTTGTCCCAAATGCAAAAGGCGCTTCAGGGCCATTAGGAATCGGCTGAGCGTCTGTGTCTGTGGATGTGATTGGAGTGAGCTACTGCCAGATCTTAGGCGTGAGCATGAGATCGCAGTATCGCGACGCATTTATCAACTCTGCGGTCTCCTTCCATTGGACCACCACCCTTCAAAAGAGCGACACAATCCCTTACAGAGTCTTGCACTCCAAGACTTTGTCATCGTCCTCACGTTTATCGCCGGCCTTGAATATGAAATGTCATGGGCCACGGGAAGGCCTTCAAAATCAATAAAGTTGTGGAATGAGGAGCTTCATACGCACATCACCAACGCCTATCAGGTATTCCAAGACTGGCCGCATAACTTTCATCAGTTTCTCGATGAGAAATCAAAAGGAGACGTACGGTTCAATCCGCGCGACGGAAAACTTGATACGGCGTTGAAAGAAGAATTCGGCGCCCTGTTCAAACGACTCTATGGTGATCTTCAACAGCCTCAATTCGATTTCCTGCGCGAGGCTTTTGCACAATACTTGAACAACAGATGGAGGGCACAGTATGAGAATGTAGATGGATCCTTGTCACGTCCCGTATCCGACGACGACAAATACATTGCAGTCACAGAAGCTCGACGGTTGCTGAAGATCAGTCATGATTCACTATTAGATCTCTTGAAGACCGGAGAAATCGCTTTTGCCATAAGGAACCAAGACGGAACTCTACGTTATCTGCTGCGGCTAACAGATGTTGAGACTGTCAAAATGCAATACGAGCAGGCCTTAGGCTCACGAGGGCTGGCAAAAGAATTGGGGGTCGACCAAACGATCATAAACCGGGCTGGTACAAGAAGGACAGTTAAGGAGAAAATCAAGAAGGACCATGATGATACAACTCGCCGAAGTTTGAGGCGGATGCGGCGAGAAGGCCACTGCGTGAGTACATAGGACAAACACTGCTTGAAAATTTTATGGTTTTTTTAAGGCGCGGATCGTCCTATGCAAGCCAGCACGAACCGGTGAAGGAACAAAGACTTTCGGATGGCGATCAGATTCGCGTCGGAGATGTTTGTCTTCTCAGCAACCGAGAGGAAACGCAAAGTGTGGAAATCACGGCTATAATTTGATTACGCGTTCAACAGTCAGATTGTGTACGGAGGATGCCCTCTATCTTCACGATTGGTCCCTCAGCATTTGGTCGCGGCTGATAGTGATAAATCGACCGTTGTAGCCCTACTGCAACACGAGCCCGACGTCCACTCAATCTATGCTCTGTCTGCAACTTCAACCAGCTCGCGCTTCGCGGCTCGCCTCAGAGCTTTTTTGCGATCACATCTTTCAGCGCCCGACTCTCCAGTAACAGGTCTGCTAAGATCTGCTTCAGGCGCCGGTTTTCTTCATCCAATTCACCCAGACGCTTGATGTCTGAAGCTTGCGTGCCACCGTACTTTGACTTCCACTTCTAATAGGTTGCGTCGCTGATCTCATGCTCGCGACAAGCGTCCCTTACTTGTCCGTCCGGCTTCCACCGCTTTCAAGATCGCGATGATTGGTGTGACTAAAGGCTATCAGAGCGGAGAGTTCTGCCCTCACGGTGTGTCGACGGTAGTTGTTGAAGGACTTGAGCGGAGGACAATTTCGATTCGACGATTCTGCCGCATGGCATTCTCGTTATTCCATGACTTGTAGATTTTTTCTCGTCGTTGTTCCCATGCCTCACCTGTTATAGAGCCGACCGGCTCAAACTCTCCTCGGCCGATGGCCGAGATTCTGTTCGGCGGAAAATTCAGGTTAACCCCGCCTCTTTTATAGAGTTCGTATCCTTTCTTTATATCACTTGGCAGGTTCTTCGCTATCTCCGGGTCAGTGAGCAGTTCTTTGACGATTGCGATGGCGCGCTCGGATGACAACACCCAGTTGTAGTCCAAACTATCGCCAATCTTGGGCGGCTTTACATCCGTGTGACCCGTCACTCGTATTTCGCTGAAGCGATTGCCTTGAGACAAGATCACGCTACCTACACTTTGGAGAAGCGCAATTCCTTCCGGCTTGATGGTGTTACGGTAGACGCCCTCGTTGTCGAATAGAACCTGACTGCCGAAGGTGATGCGTTGCTCCTCTCCTTCAGGGGTGAACAGAATGACCGCGTCTTGTCCCATTGAGTCTTTAAAAGTAATCACATTGCCGTTGCCCTGAAGCTTGCTTTCGAAACGCTGTCTGACCTGCTCAATAGTCGCAGGTTCAGGTGTATACCCTTTGGACCGGATGCCGTCGAACAGTTTCTGCGTCATGCCCCATTGCGCGTCACGCCGGCGTTTGACCTCTCCATTATCTCCCTCCCCAGGGCCGGGCTGGGGGATCAGATGAAAAAGCAAGAGGGCAATGGCAATCGCTATGACCCCGCTGAACAGGTCGCTGTAGGCCAGCCATATGTTTATTTCGTCCTGATCATTCTTATCATTCACGCCATGCACCTTAGAGCTTGTCTTTGTTACGTCTTAATCGTCGCCTGATCCACGCCCTCACCCCTCTCTCGGGCGGTGGAGTTAACGGCGCCTTTATCTCAACCGGCGCCGGATTCTTTCGCCTCTTCGAGTTGAGTATTACTATGATCTCGTTGACTTTTTCAGTTAGCCTGGCCAGACCATCGTTTGGACTAGGTCGGTTGACTGAAGGGCCACGGTCAGAATCCAAATGTTCTTGCGGAAGCGCGCGCACAGTTGGGCCGAAACCGTTGCTGCTGATCAACTTCCTAAGTAAGTCTTCAATCTCCGTCACGTGTGTTAACAGAAGGTTGGGGGCGACCTCTGGATCCGGAACCACGCTTCGGGCGATTGCAGGCTCAAATCTGCCGACCGTAATCTCAAGCTTCTCGACGGCGCAAACAAGCGTGTCCAGTTGAACATTCAGGTCGGCCCGAGACTTGTAATCAATCCACTCCCGTGTAGTACAAACGGAGTCTTGAATCTGCCCTAAAGTCTCTGTGAGTCTGCTTTTCGGGGATAGCAAAGCTGACAAGGCTTCCGTACCCAAACTAATCTTGTCGAATCTTGTCGCCAGCTCTTCGGTGGTGTTTGTGACGTGCTCCTGCCATGTTGCAGTGATCTTCGACAGACTCTCTGTGATCTCTGAGTTGCGTTTGCCCAGCATGGTAAACCACTGGTCGAGAATTGAGCGCGATGTTTCCACCGTCGCGTCGATGCCTTCCTTGAAGCGGTCTATCTGCTCGCCCGTCTTCACGAGGTAATTGGAAGACAGCGATTCCACGTTGTTTACTATCTCTGCAAGTGCTTCCGTCTTTTCGAGAGACTGTTGTACGGCCAGGAGGGATATAGACACTTCCGCTGTCGCAGCGGCCAGATTCTCGGAAGAAGTAGCCAGCCGCTGCGCCGACCCCTCGCTCGACTTAATAGTCTTTTGCAGATCGGTACGCCAACTCTCCGATATTTCCACAAAGCGTTTTTTCAAGTCTTCGAGTGACGAGGAGATGCCGGACTTTAACTCCGCGGCGATCTTAGTAGACTGCGTCTGTGCCGCCTTCACTTCGTTGACAAGGTCGGAGATGACCGTGTTCGTCGTGTCGCGGAACTCCTTGAGAATCCGTTGGAATACCTGAAGGCCCTCCTCCTCCCGTTGCTCCAGGCGCGCGATCACCTTACTAAGCGACTCAACGTTTTGATTGAGACCTCGCGCTGCCTGCTCACAGGCTATGGCGGGTTTCGGCGGGTTGACTGCACTGAATTCAGAAAGGCGGCGGCCCACCTCTTGTGCGGCCTGCGTCGCGCGTCTCCGCAGTGCCCTAACGAGAAATAGATTGCAGGTTAAAGCCCAGAGCAGGCCAAAGAAACTCGCGCTAAACGCGACGCTCATCCGGTTTAGCACATCTTGGGGACCTTGCAGCATCCGAGCGTCGCGACCTACCTGGAACAAGGCGAAGAGCGTACCCATCAGACCAACGATGACGAAACTGTTGATCAGAAGCCTCCCAGTTTCCAGATTTCGATAGATTTTTTCCGTAACCGCGGTCTCGAGACGCGCGAGGTCCGGCTCCCTTCCTTGCTCCGCATACTTAACGATCTGTCCCTGTGCCGATGACAGGAGGCGAGGAGTCTCTGCATCGTCCCGCAACTCGCCGAGATCCTTCTTGATGAGCCGTCTGCTCCGGTTCCATCTGAAAATGAAATAGACGAGGAGAAGAACGTGCGCAACAAAGAAGGGAGTCGCGGAGCGGACGTAATTAGCGGCGAGATCCTGCAAGACGCCCAGCATCAATAATCAACTCTCCTTACGCGCTAACGGGTTCCGATCTGGAGTTTTAGTTTGTGCTGCTCCGCGGTTGAGGTTTTCATCAAACGCTCACGAGCCACGCCTGCGACTCTGTCTACGAGACTTGCCAACTTGAAGACCTTGTGAGGGCACTCCCAAGTTGTGACGGTGTCCCATTCGTTCCACCATCCCCGAACCGGTTTTTGGAGAATGCTTCCCACACTGAAATTCAATCGCTCGTCTCGGATTATCCGGCTGGCGTAAAAGCTTTTGATCCACTCCATAGTTGTCGGCTCGCAATCAACGGTAAGACTAAGACCGCCAGGCGAGGTCTTCTCATCCTGACTCCTGACTATTTGCAAGTTGGACCAACTGGCGTCTTTTCTCCTTAGCTCCCATTGCTCGTCGAAAGGTTGGGGTATCACGCCGGGTGCCTTTCGCCACGACAGGTGAAAGAGCAACTTTTTAATGGGGCCATTGTCTTCGGGGTCTGTCACTAAAGTCTGGTCACTGGCCGATGGACCACCCAAGAGTTGAATGCCAAGCGTTTCGGCGTCCGCAGCGTTTACCGTGTATTCCCGCAAATAAAGAGGAGAGATCTCTACGCTTTCCGGCTTGCGCAACTCTGCTTCAATCTCTTTGGTAAGAGTGGATACCAAATGCCTTCCCCGTTCCGGGTTTCTGTCGAGCACGAATAAAAGCAGCGGACGTTCGCCGCTGAACCGGACTGCGCTCAGGGCTTTGGGGATAGGAGTTACTTGCCAACCCGGATCTTTCTGCTGCACGCACGCCTGCATGCGGGAGAGTTGAACCTCCTGATTCAGAGGCTGCTCAAGATGATATTTGCCGTCGAATGGCAACTGGAGCAGGAGTATCCATATCCCCCACCCCTCTTGCGCGAGCGGCACCATCGCCTCCTGAAGTCTTAAGTAGAAATTGTCGCTCTCCATTCCATCGGTAACTATGATTGCAGAACGATATGCAGGCACCCGTTGGCCGATGGTTTCAACGAGAGGTGTAGTCATACCCGTATAGGAGTCGGCTCGTGAAAACATCCTCACTTCCTGAAGTCCTAACTCTTGTGCAGGACTATTCTCACCGGGCATCTTTGCCAACTGCGGCGAGGAGGAATTTCGGAGAAGGACACGGTAGAGGGTTTCGATCTGTTTCGGTGCCTTGCTGGCGAAACCTTGAAGGCTGTTTGAAACATCTCCGACGATCAATTCGTTGCTGTTCTGCGCCTCAGGTACGACACGGGGCGAGGCCATTTGCGATGTCTGCCCGGACGCGCCTTGACCGCTGGAGTCGTCGATATCAGCTGAAGAACTGTCGCAGCCGGTTGCCAGCAGCACCAGGAAAAAAGCGACGAGTCTTAAGCTGTTTGTCCCTGCAACTCCCATAATTCCTCTCCCCTTTGAAGCACGTCGTAGAGCGCTAAAACCGACTGCGGCAGATCGACGTCACCCTCCAGCTTCAGAAGTACTCTGGGTCCGGTTATGTCTATCAGCTTCAGGTTCACCGGTTTCTGTTGATAAGAAACGACAATGCTCCTCGCCATCTCACCGTGGAAGTGGATCACTATCTGTGGTCCCTCCGTCGAGACCTCCTGTACTTGGTCCCGCCCGCATCGCGGGCAGTGAAAGATTGGCTTATTGCTTTGGCGCTGGCAGTTGGGACAGATGATGTTATCCATAAGTTTCTATTGCTGACTGAGGCTGCCGGGCTTCACAAGATTCCAGCCGCCGTTTGCATCTCTTGCGACCGTCGCTGGCTCGACCGTTGCCTCGACGCGCTCGAATACCCCCTTAGGCATCTCAAACCAGTCCACCCAGGGACGGCCCAGGTATGATCCCGGCATGACGAAAGCCTTACCCGTAGGTTCCGCTTTTGCATTGCGGTCGAAGAGGATGAACACTTGATCGGAGGGGGAGTCTAAATCTATCGGATGTTTTTCGCGGATTTGCTCAAGAAATATCTGGATATTCTTGAATCCTTTGTAACTGGCCTGGTTGACCTGAGTCTTGATCCTATCTATTAGATCGTCAAACGGGGCGAGACTCTGCGTCTCACTTACCTTAGCAACTGATTGCATGCCCTTACGTCCATCGGGCGCCTCAACGTAGTTGCTCGGACGTGGCGTCGGGACCTCCAGTCCAGCCTTGGCTTCTGCTTGATCGGCAATGACGTTAAATGCGTCGAGATTACGTTGCAGCAGCCCCTGGAGAGCGTTGGCAAAACCCTCATTAGAAGATAGAAGCTTGAGCAACCCTGTATTTATCTCCTGCTTAGCCAGCCGAAATTCGTCAGTGAAAGTGGACTGGTTTTGCTCGATCAACTTACAGATCAATGAGAGCTGGGTGTTGATCTGCGTGATCTGGACCAGGCAATCACGGCTCAGCAAGGCTAGCTCGGTCTGATCAGTAACGCCGGCCCCTGCGGCGTTCGCCGACGTGACGGACGACTGTTGGTTGTGCAGACGGTTTTTAGTCTCACGCCAGAGTGCGATCAACCGCGGGTGTATCCAAACACCGATCGCTAAGCCTACGATCAGGAGGACTACGTAGATCCAGCTTGAAAGAAACAAGTTCATCATGGACTCTCTCACGAACTAGACCATTGTTTTTTTGTGCCAGTTCTCCAGATAAAAGGCCATCATGTTCTTAGTCAGGTAAGTACCATCGGCTTTCTTCGCTAGTACGGTGTGATCGAGCAGGTTGATTTCCTGGATGCGCATGCCGTTGACTTGCTCCTTCTCGAAATCGAACCCATTCGAGTTTTCATAGTTAATGCCTCTCACGACGGAATTACGCGGGAGCTGATATGGAATCGTCTCGTACCAATGGACAGTCAGGCGCAGCGGGCTTAACACGGTCACGTCACTACCCAGAAAACTTTTGAGCGTAAACTCTGGTTCGGGTGAAATGTCGCCCACCTTTTCACCCACGAAGAGGGAAATCGCACCGAGGGCCACGACCGTCTTTGGGTCTCTGTCTTTAACGATCGGATATATGACTGTGAGCCCGGGCGCCGACACTCCGTAGTGCTTGAGTCGCTCCTCGACCAGGGTTTTTACTCGGCTGGCGATGGCCTTACCGACATCGGGATCTTTATCGCCGTTGTTTAGGACTTCGATAAAGCGCCAGCCGTTTCCGAGGAGGTAAAGTCCCAGCTCACCCTCAAGGGACTCTTCCGACACGCGCATTTTCTCGCGCGCGGCAATCATTCTGGTCACATACTCCACGAGCCCATCGATAAATTTACGCAAACCTTTCTTTGCGCGATCCGAGTTGTTGCGCTGCCGCTGGAACGGGATGAAGACAGGGTCGTTAAAGATGGACGCAGCTCCACGGGCCCGAGCTTCCCGCTCAAACTTTGTGGTGCCCCACTGGGAAAGTTTCGCTTGGGTGAGCGAGTTCCACACATCGTCGCCGGCATACTGCATACTGTCCAGGTAGATGGCTTTGTCCTGCGGTCCATCTTCCGTCTGGTCGAAGCGAAAAAAACCAACATCCGTGGACCCGCCGCCGACATCAACGTATATGGTTTCAACTGTGCCGGGCATTTGTCCCGATCCTGACTCTCCCGCATGCGACTCGTCGTACATCTTCTGGAACACAATGTTGACGCCAGTTTGGTTTGTAACGTCCTCCTGCACTTGCGCTATCGTCTTGCGGAACATCTCCCGATGGTGTTCACTGAAGGCTAACGGGCAAGTCGCTACCAGATCGATTTGGTCCAGCCTCTGGCACCGAGGATCGCTTACCACCTCCGCCAGCGCCATGCGAAACGCCAGAGTTAGGTAAAGGTATTGGAGCCGGTACGTGAACGGGTTCAACGGCGGGGGGAGCACATCCTTCCACTTGAATTCACCCTGTATAAACTTCTCCTCACCCTCCCGATAACGCGTAGATGGGGGAATTGTGTAGTCGATGATCGGCCTGAAGCTCTCGATCTCAGGGCCAATCCTGTCCGTCTCTTTCGAGAAACTTAACTCCGAAGGTAATTGTGTGTGGTTGCCGATGTTCGGTTCGATCTCAGGTAGCCACGGAACGTTTATCGAATCCTCAACCGAGAAGCCGCGGACGATTCGTTTCGTCCGATCGCGGAACTGGATAACTTCACTCAAACTGTTTTCTGACACCTTGACCGCGAAACATGTATTGGATGTACCGAAATCGAGGGACAGGACTGGGATTTGATCATTGCCACCGCCAGCAGGGGCGGGGATAGATTCGTTGTCTTTAAATTCTACGTGGTAGCAACTCCAATATTCAGAGCCCAAGCTGTCAGCCACTTTGATCTCAATCAACTCTGGAACAAAATTAACTTCACCACGCGCTGTAATCCCCACGAACGTGGCCGATTGTCCTTCCTGACCATATACAGTCATGGACTGCAATTTCACGTTTGGATCGCTGCTCGCGAAGTAAACAAAGTAATTCCGCCATCCCGCCCGCCTGAAGGCCGGCCAAAGATTCAGCGCCGAACCGTTACTGGTTTTCCCGGATTGGGGGCTGATTTCGCTCTGGCTAACGAGGGCACGGAGATGTACCGGTACGGTGTAGTCACCTCTGAGCGGGAGGTCAAAAATGAAGTAGGGTGGCTCCCACCTGCCGGTGGGCCGAGCATACGGTGTAAGGTAACGGCGAAACTCCGGCCTAATTATAGATTGCGGAAGTACGATCACTTCTTGGTGCTGGAATATTATTACTTTCTCGTAGCACAGGTCGTTGGGGTTCAAGGAAATCCCGTTGACTGTTAGTTCCATTTGTCCGACGCGCTGCGTCTGACTCGCAGGTCCGGATGAACGTCGCATTCGCAGATCCCATATCACATAACCCTTCTGAATATCATCGTAGAGGACTCCCTGGAACTCGGCAGTTTCTACCACCACGGTGCCGCAGACGGGGCAATGGATCGAGTGGAAATGACCAGCTAGTTCGATACTGTCCGTGAAGTTCTGTAAATTGAAGTCACAGGTTTGACACTTCGTTTCCATCTCACGCCTTCCGTCAAATGTTATTGATGAACCACCTGTAAGGACCGATATTGATCGGCGAGGGAGTTGAGACTAAAGGTTGGATCTGATGATTGAACCCGGCGCTAATCCAATGGTTAACACACTCTCGAAACACGAGAGGCACCTGGTTGTCCGCCAGGACACCCACGAGCCGCTGAAGTGTCGCCGCCTTCACTCGTGGGTTGGGCCATTCGCATCGCAAATTAGTCCTTATCTCTAAACGGTCTCCAGAGAAATCCAGGACTGCCTTGCCCCTCATAACTACAGTCTTCTGGTTTTCGTCAACTTCGGCACTCTTGTCGAAGACGCTCCAGAGGATGTAGCCGAGCAATCGCAACTCCTCTACCATCACGCTCTGGTACTCTTCGACATAGAAGATCACACTGTCCTGACGAGTGTCCGCGAAACAATGAATGGTTTGATTGTGGATGATGCAGGGCGGTATATCCCCTTCCGACAGTGGACTGACATTAATGATCCTCTTTCCCTTCATACGCTCGATAAACCTTTGGCTAAACCCGCCGGTGCTCGTCCCTCTCAGACCATCGAGTGCGATAAACCCGTCGTACTGAATTGGGATCCGAATGGCGTCGGGGTACTCGAAGGGTGAATCTTGCGCGACGATTTGCACGGGGTTAGGGACCGCGCGTAGAGAGGTCACGAGGCTCTGGAGATGCGGACGGAGTTGGTCATAGTTAATTCGGATTGAGGCTGCATCAGGCACGTCCTGCAACTCAAGGTTGCCCGCACCCCGTTGGATGGGTGATTGAATCCCTGCGGCACTTGGGTGAGGCATTAGGATTTTTCCAACGACCTGGTTATTAACCATCAACTGCAAGCTTCCAGTGGTGGGAGCAACGACCCCCGACAAGGCTCGTAGCGCTTTGTCTCGGTAGCCATTCTCATAAACCGGCAGGTACAGTGAATGGTATTGCGCCGAACCGGCGTTGACGTTGGTCCTTAATGTGACCGGTCCCACCTGCCTCCAGCCGTTTCTCAGGGTGTCCAGAGTCACTGGAGCCATCGGCGGGTCGCGAAAAAAGAGGCGGTCGAGGAGCCTCATCCAAACGATATGGTGTGGATGCCACAAACCGCGGGTCTGTAAATTCTCCTTGAAGCCACGCAGGAGTTCCCGCGCGTGAACCCCGTCTACGTCCCGACTCTGAGTATTGGCGAGTTCAAGGTCTAAAAAGTCCGCCGCGTTCGCCGCACTGAAGACTAAGACTTCGGGATCAGTGCCACCCAGAACGCGTCCTAACTTATTGGAGAGAACCGTTAGGTAGCGAAGAGGAGTCGGGACGGTAAAGTTAAATTCGTGGAGGTCGTACGTTTTGAATATGAGGTGCCCGTAAACAAGTCCTTCAACAAGGGCCATGAATTGAGCCAGACTTGGTGTCGAATGTAAAGGCTCGCCTTGATCATGTTTTGCTATGTCGCGTAGGAGAAACTTCTTGAACTCGAACCTACGCGCCTGTGGATCCGGCGTGCGGGCCACTATGTCACCACCGCCAACGACGTCGCTCAAGTGGCTCAGTTCCAAAAGTTCAAGCCTTCTGACAAACATACCCTGGCCCGTGCCAGCCTGCGGCTGCACCACGTTGCCGGGCAAAAAAACTACAGGATACGGCATGAAGCCTCCGTCATTTGATGGACATTTGGCGCAGGGTACTGCGCAGTTGGTTGATGAAGTGAGCAGCAACTCCGCTCAGAGCCTGCTCGTGCCCCGGGAACGCAACCGGAGCCTCGGTCAGGCTCCGCTTTACCAAGCGGCGTGCGTCTGCCAAAGTCGCCTCCGCGTGCTGGAAGATCAGCGTCCAGTCGAAATCAAATACGTCCTTCGCACCAGGCATGGTGGCGGTGAGCGCCTTCAGTTCTTCGACGCGGTTCTCGGAAACTTTTCGTTCTGCATCGAAGAAGCCTGCAATTTTCTTCCAGTCTTCATCGAGGTGTTTGCGACGATTCCACTTAGCCGCGATCTTCTCCAGCGTAGAGATGAACGGCTTCCACGCAAGCGTGGTCAGTGCGAAGAGAGTGAACGGGCTTAACGCTTCGTCCGGCTGCTGTTCTTTAAGCTCAGCGAGGAGAGCCGAAAAAAGCTTTTCCCGGATCACTGCCTTTTCCATGGTGTCGTCACCCATCTGGATCGCTCCAGGAGTGATCCCAGTACTCAGCTCCAGGTAGTGCGGGCCCGTGGCACCCGGAGCTAGTTGTAAGAAGGTGTCAAACTGAAGTAGATAGAGCGCACCCAGGAGATGTAGGGGATGATGGGAGTCTGAGCCCGCACTGTTCAACGGCATACCTTCAGGCTTGCCGATCAACACGTAGTGCTGGAAGAGATTGTCTCCGACGCCGTACGTGTTCTCTGGGTGATGTTCGATAAGGTAGTTCAACCAGGCTTTTGTGTTGCCGGCCATCTTCACATCATTCGGCTCGTCCGCGTCGCCTTCGGGTATCTCTATCCACTGCAGGAAGAGAAGCCCGTATGCCGGCTTTGCTGGGAGTCTGTTGTGTAGCCAGTAGACCAACTGCGGCATGACACCCGCGCCAGTTCCACCGATGATCGATCCGACAACGATAGTGCGGTCGAACGATGAGAGTCGATCCTCAAGGTATTGAACCTCCGCCTCTGGGTTGACAGCCACAAACCGCCGCGAGGCAACCGTCGCTCCGACTGTCGGTTCACAGTTCATTCCCTTGATGATCTGAACATTGAGCTGCTGGTTGTTATAAAGAGTGTGCGCGAGTTGTGAAGAATCTCCGTTCTTGTCCTGGCCAAAGCCCATGAACCTCCTGAGCGTGATGGCGCGGTCCACCCTTGCGCTACTGGGCACAGGCGATACGAAGTGGCTGCTGGGCACGCCGGCAGCTTTAAGCTCGTCGTTCAACAGCGCGTCGGGCGTGCCCGCCTGCGGTTCCATATCGACCACAAAAACGTTTCCGCCGGTCGCGACGTTGACAGGCCTCCAGGTATTTACAAGCTTCAAGTAGAGGAGGGCTGCCCTTTTACCAGTTCCGCCTACAGCTACGATTGCGTCCGACATTTCATCTCTCCATTTGTGTTAGCTGGTCTTTAGTGCCGCCATCCTTTTACGCAGACGGAAGTACCTCAAGGCTGCCAGTGCGATGAAAATAAGAAGGACAAAGAAGAGCCAATTCATTAGAAAGATCGTCGACATGGTGTCGAATCTCCACACGCTTGGCTCCTCGCAAGCGCTTGTGAGCTGCGAGTTCTCGAACGCAGCCACTAACACCGCCACGAGCAACGAAGCCAGGATTGGTGAGATCAGCCATTTACCGCCGGAGGAAAGAAAACGCGGCGCGAGTAACAACCAGAGGTAGTAGATCAGGAGTGCAAATGCAGCTGCAACCAGCCAACTCATGCGTCCATAGTTGCGAACACGCGCCCTGGCGCGCATGCAATTAACACCACTCATTCCCTGGTCGGCGATCGTGTTGGGCTCTCGTTCTACTTGTAAAAAGATAGCTGCTGGGTAAGTCAGGATATTTGTTGAAAGTGGAGAGGCATTTAAACGAACTAACTGAGCCGCTTGAGCTCCGGTGGATACACCGATAACAAGAATCAGGGTAAAAGAGAAACGAACCAGCCACGGGTTAATATGAGTTTTGAAAGACGAGACGTCTTTATTGCCGGCGTAAAGTGAAATAGAGTGAGTACCGATCATGTGAGTCTCCAATAGAAGAAGATTGTCACGCAGTTGGGCAGCGTTACAGGAAGAAACAGTAAGCGGCTAGATCTTGTGATGGGAATCGTGAACGCCTTGCTAGCGCACTCTTCAAACTCCTGGTGATGTAAACCATCCAATTGTAGTAACTCGCTAAAATGAACCCGTCGCTCGCGCGGGCTTTTCTATTCAGTTTCGCGGAGGGATGTTTTACCTGGTTATGACATCATGAGACGGACTGACTCGGCGGCGGCGCCATCTACTCTCCGACACTGATCTCTTCCCCTTCTATGGCGCAGGAGAAAAAACGTTACATAAAACCTTCGCGTATAACCCAGGTGCTCAAGCGCGAGATGAAGGGAGACTCGGAAGAGAGAGGCTTACCACGGTCCAATAGGTGAGTTGTGACCAAAGGGTGCTAGCGGCTGCTAGTCAGTGACTTGAAAGGTGAACTTGCCTGCGTTGATAACCTGACCGTCGGGTGCAACGGCGTCTATTACGATCTCATAAACGGCATGCGACAAGAGCCTCGCCGATACGCGCAGCCGAATCATCTTGCCTTGCTTGCCGCTTTGCAGGTGAAGCCCGGGCACATGGAACTGATCGGTAGTACTTAGCTTCTTAAGCGTTGCGTTATAAGTGTTGTATTGCGTGACGGTAGGCAGCAACCAGAGATCAAACGCGTCGGCCCCGCTGCTTAACGTTAGCGTTGATTCGGGTCCGAGGCCGCGTTTTGATACCGAAGCGAGTACTAGCGAGCTAACTTTCGGTTCGGGTGATTCGACACTGCCGGTTGCAGCAATGTTAGCTGTAATCAATTCTTTTTCAATCTCGGCAACTCTTGCTTTTTCCTGAGCAACTCGTTGCTCGAGCTGCGCGCGGCGCATTAACCAAAGCCCGCCAAACACAATCGCCAGTAACGCGGCGGCGATGGCAGGATAAACGTACGCTTTGCGTCTGGTCACGGGATTGGCTGCATACTCATTCCTTGCATGATTCCGAATGGATTGCGCGATTCTAAGTTTTTCTACCAGTGTGGGAGTGGTCTCAAAGACTTGCCGGAATTTTTTAGCCTCAGCCTGGTCTAAATCATCTTCCAGGTAGTCTTCGATCAACTCGGTCTCCGCCAACAAAACCTGCTCCCTGAAGCCGGAGTCAGTCAGAAAGAGCTCTTCGAGTTGTTCTCGTTCGGCTTCTTCCAGCCCGTCAAGCAGAAAGTGGCGAATCTTCACGTCTTCCGGAGTTACTTCTCGCATAGTTGCCAGCTCTGAGGTTCCAACGATAATGAAAATGAGCTCATTCTGTTTCGTTGTTCGCGGCTCTTTCCAAACATTTTTTGATGCACGTTTCCAAGTTTGCCCTAAGTCGGAACATTCTCACCCTCAGGGCGTTTTGTCCGATGTCCAATTCTTTAGCCAACTCCTTCCGCAAACGAATTTTCTCCTGCTTATCGCCACCGTAGTACCTGATGATTCGCTCACGTTCCTTGGCGGCGACTCTATCAAGGCAATGCCTCAAGCAGGTATCTTTATGTTCTAGGTGTTGCTGCTCGCCGGGAGAGATCGCACGAGTCGCGATGTCCAGCTCGGTAAGCGAGACGTGCAGATCCAGCGTCTTTTGGTACTCCCTGAGGCGATTTTTCGCGACTCCGAAAAAGTACCGCTGAGGATTACCATGGTATTCCTTTCTGATCGTCTCTACCTTAACAGCCACGCGATCGATAACGTCATCAGCCATCCCTTCCGGATCTGCACATTTTCTCCAGGCAAAAATTTTGATGAGACTGTGCCGAATTTCCTCATACTTTTGTGCGGCTACTTGCGGATTGGCGTCCAGCCATTCCAGCAGCTCGTTTAACGAGTCCCGTTTGAGCTCAGATTTCTTCACCATGCTGAAGGTGCGGCTAGTTGCGCTTCAAACGGCTCCCGAACTTCATCATCAGAAATAACAACGCGGCGCCTGCTAGTAGTATGGCTGCGATTAGCGGAAGGCGCGTGGTCGATGTCGGGGTAATCGGCTCGCTATATTCACCTTGCAGCACGAACCCGGCCCAAAAGTATGGATGCCGCCACGCAGGTTGTTTGCGCACTGCCTCTTTAGCTGACTGCAGGGCCGCGGCTGGTGTAAGACCGTCGCGCAGCATCGCCGAATAAAAGTTTTCCATCAAAGCTGCGGTGGCGCTGTCATCCACTTCCCACAAACTAGCAACCACACTGCGGGAACCCGCGTACATGAACCCCCGTGTCAATCCGATCAAACCCTCTCCTTTTACATCTTTACCCAGTGCCGTGTTACACGCACTTAGTACAGTCAGGTCGGCCGTTAGATTCAACCGATAGATGTCATGCAGTTGCAGGAAACCATTTTGCGCAGAACCATCAGCCTTCCGCATCGAGAGAACAATTCCCGATAGTTCCGGATGCTCCGCATTAATTAGACCATGCGTCGCGAAGTGCACTATTTTGTACATTCCTGTCTGTTTGCTGACGACCCTTTCACGCGTGGCATCGAAGCCCTCCGCGACCCACATGCCTTGCGGCACAACTCGCTGAATTCCTGCTGCCTCTTCTGATGTATACACCAAGCGGTTCAGCCCACTGCGTTTTTGGTTCGCAACAGCGAGACTCGCTTCGGTCGACGATTGCAAATAGTCTGCGGCTACGATTTGGCCACTCGCGTCCTGGTTAGAGTGCAGACGGTCATCGGTAGCAGTGAAGACCGGATCAGCAAAAACCGCGACCAGGTTGGATGATGCATTCCGGGGACGGTGATCGGCTCGGATCGCAACGAGGGTGGAAACTGAAGGAAGAAAGACAATCTCGTGTCTGGAGATCAACAATGGTTGTTCTTCCTGTGCTTTTGTCGCTGCGTCTTGAACCGACTCACTCATCGGATCAGGGAGAGCATCAAATGACGTGTACTGTAAGGCTCCTTCCGCAACGATGAGCAGTCTTTTGTGGCCCAATTGTTGAGCGACTGGTCCCAGCAACATCTGGCTCAGGTTCCTGCCCGTTGCGCTGATCTCTTTGTCCGCTGCTTCAACGCGCGCCTGGTAACCTTGATCGAGAGATCCTTCCACGTGTTGGCGCACGGTCAGCAGTTGATAGAATTCGAGCGCCGCCGCGTCGATGCGAGCCTTCGAGGGCAACTTATAAGCGTTCAAGGAGTTGTTGCTGACGGCCCACAGGTAACTCTCTTCGGAACCCAGGAAGTACTCAAGCAGCAGCGTTTTATCGTCAAGTAACGACTGTATCTCGCTTAATTTCAGCGGTGATGGCTGTAGCAGAGACTCATAATTAGGATTGTGATGTCTGATCTTCGCTTGAATCTCTTCGTATTCCGCGCGCAAGAGGTCGGGATCAGGTGTTTGCTTGTCGTTTGGTGCCTGTTTGGTCAGTGCTGCTTGATCTTGTCCTTGCGCCGAAAGCAATTGCTGAAGTTCACGTTCGCGCTTCAGCGTGGCGTCATCGAGTCCCTTGCGAATATCGGTTCCCATCTCGGCGAGCATCTCGCGCAGTGATCGAGCGCGGGAATTCTCGCTCGCCAGCAGCGCCGTAGCCGCATAACCCTTATCGGGCCGCTCCTGGTTCAATCCCATCAATAGCTGCACATACAAGTCGTAATGCTGCCGATTACCTGCAAAATATGCTGAACGAAGATTGGGACTGGCAAGATTGGACCGTAATCCTTCAATCACATCGATCGATTCCTTGACGTGCGTAAGAGCTGCATCAAGGTTGCCAGCGGCCCGTTCGGCTTTGGCGAGATTGTAAAGAGTGGCGATCTCTACACCGTTTTCTCCAGATTGTTTGCTTACCGGAAGAGCCTGCGTGTAAAACTCTAGGGCCTTTGGTATGTCTCCCCACGAGAGATACAGGTCGCCGAGATTGTTAAGTATGAGAGCCTGCCCGCGACGGTCATTAATCTCCTTGTAGTACTTCAGTAGTCTGTCATATTGAGCCAGAGCTTCTGTTCGCCGGCCCTTCTGTGCATAGATCGCTGCGATGAAGTCTGTGGCGTAGGCGAGGATCCGGTTCTTGCCTGCTGCTCGACTCGCATTTGCACACTTTTCGTAATAGGCCAGCGCCTGCGTAGTGTCGCCATTCGCGTTGTAGACCGCGCCGATCTGGCAAAGGTTAACCGTGGCGAAGTCTGCGCTACCATGTTCTTGAAACTGTTGCAGCGCTTCCTGGTAGTGTTTGAGAGCGAGGTCGTATTCATGAAGATTTTGATACGCCTGGGCAATGCCATTGAGAGTGATAGCCTCGCTTTGGTGGTCACCAATCAAGCGAAAGATCTCCCGTGCTTCACGATGTAATTTGATGGCAGTTTCGTCGTCGTGACGGAAGGAGTAGCCAGTGCCAATCGCGGTCAGCGCCAATCCTTCTCCTGATCGATTTTTTACTTCACGAAAAGAGGCGAGTGTTGCCGTGAACTCACTCATCGCGCGCTCTCGATCGCCGGTTGTTATCGTGATGTAAGCTAAAAACAGTTGCGCTCTTGTGGCGCTAGCGCGATCGGAGGTTTCAGTCAGTAACTTCTCAGCTTGCTCGAGGTAATCACTTGCTAGCAGCAGATCTCCGGTAGCGTAATAAATCTCGCCAATGCAGCTAAGTGAGGCGCCGTAGGCGTGCTTCTGCTCCTCTGAAAGAGCCGTCTGGTCCATTCGGGAGTAATACTTCAGGATTTGTTCGATCAACTGTTGCGCCTGATCTGCCGCTCCCAGAAGTGAGTGTAACCGGGCCGCACGAGACAGGTAGAGGATTTCCTGCGTGCTGTCTTGTGCTTTTTGTGCGGCTGCTACGGCTTGTTCGTAGTGGTCCAGTCCCAGGCGATACTCACCCAGGATGAATTGGACTTCAGCCGCTTCAGCCAGTGCCGTCGCGCATTGTAACCAGTTCCCGTGGGCTTCCCAGATAGACGCAGCTTCTTTGTATTTCTTGATGGCGGCGTGCAATGAATAGTCGGCCCAAGTTGAGCGGAGTTCGCCGGCAGTGGAGAATGCTTGAGATGCGCGAGGGTCAGCGGCGTCGGTTGCTGCCGCCGGCCGCCGCGAGTCCGTTTTAGCCACCAATGATGAGGAGTGGGTAACGCCGGCATTCGAAATAAGAACGACGGCTACAGCAAGAAGTATAAGGCTTAAGATCGCTGTGACGCTTCGCAGATGCCTGCAAAGCCTGCGCTTACTCGTAAGGAACATGGGAAACTGAAAATCCGGCAGACTTCATGGGTTTAAGGTTTAAGTAATACAGTATGACCAGAGGGGAGCTAATTCCAAGGCCTCTGACTGTCAGGAACGAGAGTTCTCCGTTCGCCGGCTCGCAGCGTATCTTACACGCAGACTTGCGCGATTACATAGGCGGTGATGAGTGTTGTCTGGAGGAAAATGGAGGGTAGCCAAGGCTACCCTCCAAACTCAGTGGCGAACTCAAGTGGGATGAGATAACTCAGTGGGGTGAGATGACTCCTGTGGGGCGAGATACTTAAGGTTTACCCTTTAACCCGCGTGGTAGTGCTGCGTGGTTTATTCGCCTTGCCTGATTTGGCAGCTTTGGACTTCTTACTCTGTGCCGCGCTCTTCTTGCCTGTACCTCGCACCTCGATAATAGTACTGACACGCGGGCCACCCTTCTTTTTTCCGCCGCCGCTATCCTTGCGCTTCTGACTCGCTTTGGCGGTTTTCTTGCCGACGCCTCTGACGTCCAGAATGGTACTGACCCGAGTTTTACCACGTCGCGATCCTGCTTGTTGCTCCTCCTTTCCGACAGTTTCTGAACTAGCCTGCTTTCGATTCTTACTAACGGTCATCCTTCTCTCCTTCTAAATAAGTGTGAGTGCTGCAGTCACTCAACACGACCTCTGAAGCCGGGCTGGGGCAATACTGTTACCCGCGCCTGCTGCCGACATGAACTGGTTTGGTCCGCTACTGATCTTGGGTGAGGATTTCTCTGGCTGTCTAACTACTATGCGTTTTTCCAGAAAACATTACATGCCGCTATAGAGAGTAGCGGTGTGAAAACCGGGTTTCGGCCCAGGCAACGCCGCTACTGCAAGAGTGACTTGGCGTGTTTCACCAGCAACTCGTGCATCTGAAACCGGCTGGCGCCAACGGGTTCCAATAGACCATGGGCCACCAGTTTTTTGATTATTGGAGACGGATCATCTACCTGCCAGACAGCTTTCATCGCCGCGGCGTCGAAGGTTGCCGGTTTTGGTGCAAATGGGCCCAGAAAGGCGAAGCAATCTCTCGTTAATTCGTCCAGAGAATCAGTGCTTTTCTGAAGGAGAGCCTGCACGGACGACCGTTTGCTGCCGTCAGGTTTGTAGTCGAGTGGCGCGGATTCTTCCAGCAGTTTGGCGCCTTCCCGAATCGACGCAATTAGTTCAACCACATTCAGGCCGAGTCTGGCCTCGGCTTTTAACAGCCTTCCCGCAACGTGCAGAGCGAGTGGTAAGTAGCCCAAGTCGCTCACCAGCTCGCGGCATTCGTCAGGATACTGGTCCACTGGGTCGGGGGCCAAGTAACGAAGCAGGATTATGGAATTCGCTTCGGTCAAAACCGGGAGGACGTAGATTCTTTCCGCACGTGGAGATAATTCATCAGCGACTTCCGTCACCCGGGTGGTCGCCAGCACCGCACATTTCGTTTGACCAGCAACTCTCAAAAAGGGCACCGCATCCGACGCCTGCCAGATGTCGTCCACTATCAGAAGCATTCGCCGATGACGTAAGAGGGCGGCGAGTTTGATGATGCCCTCTTCCACGGTGGGCGTGCGGAGCAGGTCATCGGTGCCCAGACTGCGGCCCCAGTCCGCGAACTTAGTCATCAACTGCGGTCCTCGTTCCAGTGCTGTCCAAAGCACGCCGTCGGGAAACTCTTTCAGCATTTCAGGATCGCGGCCCAGTACACCCACCAGAGTTGTCTTCCCGACGCCCGGCCACCCCCGCACAACGGTGAGGTTCAAATCTGTACCCGCTGTAGGCGAAGTCCGCAGCAAGCTCTTGACTATCGCCAATGAATCTTCGCGTCCAATTACGATCAATCCCGGCATTGGCGGGCCGAGACCCGGCGGAGGGGGAAAAATTTGCTCCTGCAAACGTTGATAAATATCGGGGTTGAGTTCGGCGCGCAAAGCTTTTCCCGAACCATCCGCTTTCGCGGACTTTACAATCCGCACCGCTCCCTCACGGACCTCTTCGCCCCGATCTAAAATGAGACTGCCATCGAGGATCGCTCGTCTCACCAAACGCTTCTGATCTTCATCGGAATTGGCGGCTATTAGATCTTCAAGTGCGATTTTCAACGGACTAGAGGCAGGTTCGGGCTTGGGAGGAAAATCCGAAGGCGTGTCATCTGGCAGGCGGGAAAAAAACTGGACTCCTTTTGAGTGAGGGCCGCCCATGATTTCGAGTTGCACCTTGGCTGATTCAAATGCGTCCCGGACGGTCTTGCCATAGCTCACCGCCAGGTAAAATGCGCCGGCAAAGTTTATCGCCGGTTGGTCACCGATCAGTCTGTCATAGCCAATCGTGTAGTCGATTACCTGGCTCAGAGCCGCAGCCTGTTCGTCGGTGAGACAAGCATTCAGCACGACTATTCGCACATGTTTGTTATATAGCCGGAAGACATTCGTTAATGCCTGCGGCTTTATCTGTTTTGCCCTTCCTGAACTACCTTCGAAAATGATCTTTTTGGCCAGGCTGGAGTGACCGCTGAAGTGAACAATATGTGGCTCATATTCCATGAGTAGTTGCTGCAAGTCGGCTGCTCTAACGGCAGTATGCAGGAATAGCTCAAAAGAATCTTTATGTGGACCTCGATTTAATTTTTCATACACTTCTCGCGCTTCTCTATCCACACCGATCCATTTAGTGTCGGGTGGGTTTGCAGACAGGATCAGTATTCTGATTTTTTCGCTCATAATTAGGGCCAATACAAAAAAGTTAAGCTTGGCAAAGGCGTGAAAAGTCGTCTTCGCAAAAAAGAGAGGTTCTACCCAGATATGTGAAAAATCACCATTCCGTTACAGCTCGGCGCCACAGATCTCAGTCATCGTGCGTGCCGGTGGTTTGCTTCCACTGCGGTTATACTTGTCATAGCCTGCTCACGATCAGCTTATCACGATTCCTACAGCATCGAATGTCAGAGGAATCTCATTATGGCCACTCATTATCAAGCTCGACTACGACACGCCGAACATTATGAGCGACTGCTGAGTCGTGCCAACGAGTTGTACACAGAAGGTGGAGACGCCATGGTCCAGGCTCTCGAAGAGTTTGACCTAGCGTGGGAAAACATCTCTTCAGCGCAAGAATGGCTCGCTGCGAATGCTGAAAGCGATCCGGGATTGGCGCGATTATGCAGTTCCTATCCTGACGCGGGGCTTTACGTGCTGCATCTTCGCTTGCCGGTGCTCGTGCGCATTCGGTGGCTTCAACCTGCCCTGGAAGCGGCGCGCCGTTTGTGCCTTCGAGATGCGGAAGGATGGCATTTGGTAAACCTCGCCATGGCGTATGCGTTGTCAGGAAAAACAGAACAAGCAAGCGCGTTGTATGAAGAACGTCTCGCGGTAGCCCGTGAGACTGGTGATCGTATCGGAGAAGGAAGGGTGCTGGGAAATCTCGCAAACCTTTATGCCGATATTGGAGACACAGAAAAAGCAATTGAGCTTTATCACATACGACTGAAGATCGCGCGCGAAACTGAAGACCGGCGCGGTGAAGCCAGCGTCCTAACCAATCTGGGAGACAGTTATGCTGATTCTGGAGACGCCACACAGGCGATTAAGTTCCTCAAGCAAGCTCTCCATATTTTTCGCGAATTGAAAGAACGTCGGAATGAAGGTATTACGCTCGTTAACCTCGCGCGCGCTTATGGTAAATCTGGAGATACCGCCAAAGCGGTTGAGCTGGTGGAATTGTCACTAGAGGTTTGTCGAGAAGTTCAGGACAAGAGATGTGAAGGAGCGGCGTTCGCAGTCCTGGGCGATGTTTATTTCGATCGCTTTGAACTCCAGCGCGCAATCGAATGCTACGAGCGTTGGGAAAAGATCGCACGCCAGCTCGAGGATCCGCGTGCCATTGCCAATGCGCTGTGGAGAATGGCCCTGGGTTATGAGATCGAGGGAAAGGATTGCGCTGCGATGGAAAAGGCGCAAGCCGCTTTGAGTCTGTTTGAAGAGATCCAGGACGACACGGCTTTGACGATCAAGGATGAGTTGACGTTGTGGTCTCGTGCCGATTCATGAAAAGTTGAGATTGAACTTCATCGGTAAGTTATGTCGAGGAGTAGAACAGCCCAATTACGTCACGCTGAGTATTATGCTTCCATTCTGCAAGAAGCAGATGAGCTGTTTACTCGCGGTGGTAACGATACCGAACGCGGTCTGGAGGTGTTCGACGTAAACCGCGAGAATATTATTGCAGCACAAGCTTGGTCGGAGAAGTGCGCGAGTGATGACGAAGTGGTAGCGAGAGTCTGTCACGGCTTCGGTATCAATGCGCCTTTTATTCTCGATTTACGACAATCGTCCCGCGAGAATATCCGGTGGTTTGAGGCAGCTCTTACGATCAGTCAGCAACTCAGGGAAAAGGCTGATGAAGGGAAAGTGCTGGGGAATCTTGGTTGGACCTACTCCCGACAAGGAGAGATCGAACGTGCGATTGAGTTGTTTCAACGACAGATGAACGTTGCCATCGAAAGCGACGATCTTGCGGGACAAGCTAGTGCTCATGGAAATTTGGGAAGCGCGTATTTCATGCAAGGCAATATTAAGCGCGCCACCGAGTCGTATGAACAGAGTTTAGAAATCTCGCGAAAGATAAGCGACAGTTACCTGGCTGCCGGTGCCCTTGGCGGTCTGGGGAATTGCAACACCACCTTAGGCCGGCTGGATTCCGCCCAGGAATGCTATGACGAACAATTAACGCTGGCTCGCGAAGCAGGGGATCGTCGAGGTGAGGGCAATGCTATGAACTGTCTGGTCACGATCTGCCGAAAACGCGGTGACGTCGAGCGCGCGATGTCACTGTGTAAAGAGAGAATTGCTCTTACGCGGCAAATTGGCGATCGCCGTGGTGAAGCGTCTTCGCTCGGAAATCTCGGCTTGTTGTATCGAAAACAAGGCGAGCTGCAGATGGCGTTGGATTGTATTAGTCAAGATCTTGCGATCGCAATTGAAATTGGCGATGTGTATGCGGAGAGCGCGCCCGCCGGTAACCTGAGTGATATTTATTCCGTGATCGGTGATAAGCAGCGTGCGTTGGAGCTTTGTGAGCGGGGCTTACGCGCGGCTCGCGCAGTCGGGAACCGTCGGAGCGAGGGCACGGCACTGTTTCGATTGAGTAATTTGCTGTACGAACAAGGCCGCCGGGAGGAAGCTATCGATTGCGCCGAGGCCGCGCTTAAGATTCGCGAAGCAATCAATGATGAGCGGGCAGCGACGATCCGAACGAGACTGAATGAATGGAAGAAAGAAGGGTAAGTTGTCTGGGCGACCCTGAATTTGAACGAGCGGTACTGTCACACAACAGGAACTGACTAGATTACGAGGGCTAAGAGTTCATTTCGTCGAGCAGTTTTCGAATCTCAACGGCTTCGATTGACTGTAATCGTTCAAAGATTTCAAGCGCTGCGGTGTAGTGCTTAATCACTTCCGCTCGGTCGCCAATCTCATTGAGACATGAGCCCTGATTGACCAGCATTGCGGCTTCGCCAAACTCATTTCCCAGTTGACGTGCGATAAGTACGCACTCGCCGTAGCATTCTACGGCGCGACGAAGTTCGCCCATCTGGATATAGGTGAAGCCGAGATTGCTTAAGGCGTCTCCCAAGTCCTTTACATTGCTTATCTTGCGATAGATAGCGATGGCCCGCTCATAGTATTCTAAAGCTTCTTGAAAGTTGCTCTGCTGCACGTGGGCATTCCCAAGGCCGTACAATGCGTCTGCCTGATCACCTTCATGACCCACGTCGACCGCAATCGCCAGTTGTTGCTCATAGAGTGGCAAGGCGCGAGCTAAATCGTTGCCTAACCGGTAACCGGACGCTAACAAGCCACAGTCGCGGCCCTCGCCAGAACGATTTTCAATCTCACGATCGATCTTGAGTGCCGCCTCACCGCACTCCGTGACCTTTTCTGCATTGTTGAGCATGTAGAAAGCGTTGCCAAGGTTATACAGCGCTTCGCTTTCGGCGTAGCGATCGTTGAGTTGCCGTGCTAGCTCCAATTGCGATTCATGACAGGGAACTGCCTGCCGTGCGCGTCCGGTGTCGATGAAAATAAGCCCCATGTTGCGCAAGGCGTATGCTTCTGTTCTTGGATCTCTAAGTGTGCGTGCAATCGAAAGAGCACGCTGGAGTAGTTCCAAAGCCTGGGCATGTTTTCCAGAACGAGCGTAGGCCATGCCGAGATTACCCAACACGGCTCCTTCAGTGTAGTGATCACTGATTTCGCGTGCCAGTGCCAATGCCTGTTCATGATAGTTGATCGCCCGCGCTTGATCGCCCATGTCAGCGAAAGCGTTGGCCAGGTTTGCGAGCGCCAGCATCCTTGTTCGAACACTTGCTGAGTCGCCCCTGATTTGCAGTTCACGTTCATGGCATTCCACGGCGCGCTGCGGATTCCCGAGCTTGGTATATGTCATTCCCAGATTTCCCAAAGCTGTCGCTTCACCCGAGCGATCGCCGCTCTCGCGTGCTATCTGTAAAGCACGTTCAAGCAATTCCATGCCTAGCGAAAAATTTCCCAATGCGTTTTGCACGATGCCGAGGCTGGCGAGACATTTTCTCTCCAATTCTTTATCCGCGATTATTCGGGCGGCGCTCAAAGCAGATTCGACCCAGCGAAGATGTTCGAGCGGATGAAGACGCAGATATAACAGCGGGCTGCCTGCGTTGTAGGACATGCAGCACATTCGTGCGACACCGGCATCAGAACCGGCTTGGGATGCCGCCCAACCATAAGCCAGTTCGATGCTAGTCTTTTCTCCTTCGAATGACTGCAAAGCTTCGTCAAGTAGCTCGCCACCTTGCAGATAGAGATCATTGCTGTTCTTCAACACTGACAAATAGTGCCGCGCATGGCGGCGGTTCGCTTCCAGCTTGGTTCTGGTTTTCCATCTTTCAATTTGCTGCCGTACAGTTTCTGCGTTGCGATCTTCGATCCGTTCCAGAATCTCTAGTGCTATGCTCGCAGAAGCAAGGGCCTCTTCCCGTTTGCCCTGCTTAAATTGATCGAGACTAATGTTGTAGAGTACGTTTGCTTCAGTACGACAGTCGCTGTTCGCGCGTGCTCCTGCCAGCGCTTCACTGTAGCTGCTAAACGCCCGATCGGAATCTCCCAAAGCTGCGTAACAGTTGCCTAGATCACCAAGAACTATCGCTTTATTGTACTTGTCGCCGATCGCAGTAAAGATCTGCAACGCCTGGTCCAGACTTTTGATTGCCTCCTGATAGTTGGCCATCCGATAAATCGTGGTTCCGACATTCATGAGGCAAAGCCCTTCAGCCCTTCGATCTCCGATAGAGCAAGCTATCGTCAACGCCTGTGCGAAATACTCAATCGCTGTCGAGTATTTCTCTTCAATTACATAAAGCAGGCCGAGGTTACCCAGTGCTGACTGTTCACTGCGCCGGTCGCCTATTTCGCGAGTAATGCTCAGCGCACAATCGAAACACTTCTTAGCAGAGTCATACTGTTGCAACCACCAGTGGGCCAGCCCCACGTTGATAAGCGCTGTTCCTTCGGCGTCGCGATCGGCCATCTCCTCAGCGATGCTCAAGGATTGTTGATAACTCTCGAGCGCACGGCGCGGCTCTCCGGTATCAAGATAGGAGATTCCCATGTTGCTCAGCGTGTGTCCTTCGCCGCGACGGTCGCCGACTTCGCGCGCGATCTCTAACCTTTCCCTGTAACACTCGAGCGCTTTGATGTGTTCACCGAGATCGGCGTAAGCAGTTGCAATATTTCCTAACGCCTGTCCTTCGCCACGCCGATCCCCCAGGTTACGAGCGATCGCGAGGTCTTGCTCGTAACATTGAATCGCTTTCCCGAAGTCCCCTAATTCAGCATGAGCATTACCCAGATTCCCCTGAACCTGGCCCTCACCACGCCGATTATTTAGCGCCCGAAAGATCGCTAAAGCACTTTCGTATTTCTGTATGGCTGCTCTGCTGTCGCCGGTTTGGGACCGTGCTATGCCGATATTCATCAGTGCATTTGCTTCACCGCGGTGATCGCCAATCTCCGAAGCAATGAGGAGTTGACGTTCATAACACTCGATGGCGTCGTTGTACCGAGCGAGGGCTTGATATGAAGAGCCCAGGTTTCCCAGTGTCGTTTCTTCCGTAAAGCGATCGCCGACGGCTTGCGCAGTGCCAAGCGCTTGTTGCTGATATTCGAGACTGCGTGACAGGTTCCCAAGATCTTCAAGGGCCATCCCCAGATTGCTTAGGATGGCCGCCTCCGATGCCTGATCCTGCAAACGCCGGGCACTTTCCAGGGCTGCTTCACCCCATTCAATCTGTTCGTTAGGATGAAAATGAAGATTGAGAAGATTGGCGCCGTGCATTGCATAGTCGCGGCACAACTCAGCCATGGACTTGTCGCTTTCCATCTGTTTTTGTGAGCAGCCTTGGCCACATCTGATGTTTTTCAGTTCATCGTCTAGCAGCTTTCGACTTTCATCGGCCGACTCGCCACCGCGGCAATAGAGATCGTCCGCTTGAGAGAGGATCGTTTTGTAGTAGTGGGCATGTCGGATGTGGGCGTCACGATGGTCTGCCATTAGCGTTTGGTTCCTTCCCAATACTGGCCAGCAGCGCATTATGATAATGCAGGACAGTCGCACGTCAATTACCCTAGTGCCGACAGCGCTGCGCAGAACTAAAGAATCAGATGTTACATGAATAGTTACCAAGCGGGCGTATCTGCGACATACTGAAGATTACTTCACCGTTGCGCAGTTGGCCGAAGATTTTTACGCTCAGGGAAACGACGATATAGCAAAGGCCTAAGACTCTTTGGTGACGAAATGGGCCAATATTCGAGCTGCCCAAAGTGGTCTGCTCTAAATGTTAGCCACGATACCGCCAAGTTGTGTGCTGACTTTCCTGGAGCGTGCCGTTTTTTGCTGAATCTCTTCCTTTGACCGCTCGAAGGAAAATACTCAACACATGGGGAGTGGACAACCTGATTAACGAATTAATAACGTGGCACTTGATTAAGAGGAAACAGATCAACAACGGGGGATTCGATATCGTCCACACGCAATCATAAGACTGGCAGGGCGATTCAGTTACTAGCTTAGCCAGTGGTACCTTGGTGTAACGCTTGCAGTGCCAGATACAACCCTCAGGTGGAACGCGTACCCGGATTCTGGCAAGAACTGTCTGGCGCGCTCCACATCTGGAAACCCGCTATCTCATGCCACTTCGTCCTCGTTACACAGGCGTAACTGAGAACTCCAGTGATTGAGTTAGAAGGCGGCATCTTCAATGCCACCACCTTACTTAGCTGTCCTCAATACGAATGCGCAGCAACGTGTCAGTCCCTCCTGGCTGCAGCGGCGGATGGGCCATCGTGCAAATAGCATATCGCGCATTTAACTTTCTTTCTCTCAGCTCAAGAACATTTACTATTTCGCGCACAAGCTCCTTGAACCTATCAATGTAGAACTCTTTGTGCTCGTCATCACTCATCCTGACCAAAATCGGATGTGTGCAACGGCACAACAGCAAGCTCTGCGCTATCTTTGGCATTGTAGTTACCGGAAATATTCCCGTCTCCGGGTAAAAGCGACACATCTCTCGCACCGTGCTCCCGTGGACCGTGAATGGAAACACGCCAATCGCACCATATTGATTGGCTCGGAAGACTGCAGCGATTGCAAAATCGGTCGTGCCTAATGTTCTTTGAATGTCGATGTGCAAGCTGGGATCTCGCATCTGCTTTCGCATGCTTTTATGAAACGCTATTCGTTCGATCTCTCTGAGTCTCTCGTAATGGTTGGCTTCAGAAGGATCTCGCTGGTCCTGGGTAATAAGGTCCTCTTCATCCTTTTCTATCTGATCAGCCAGCGCACGTACCACTGTTTCCGGATCTGACCTGGCAGTTGTTTCCTCAGTAAGCACAAATCCATCAACTCCTAACTCGAGAGCGCTTCGCACGTCTTCGGCTTCCGGCCTGGAACACTTAGAGCGACGAAAGTCTTTCATAGATCCATACACCTGAGTAGCTAAGAGCACAGATTTGTTGAATCGCTTGGCGACCCTGATAATTCGGCGTTGCAACTGAGGGAGATCATCACGCGAAGTCTGGTTGGCCAGATCGCCACGGGCGATCATGACTCCTGAAGCCGCCTCGATGATTCTCTCAAGATTGTTTGGAAGCGATGACTCGTAGGTTTCCAGCTTCGCGATCACGATTGGCTTATTTACCCCAACTACGTTCTGAAGGTAATCAATGAAGCTTTGGACGTCGGCAACAGACTTGATAAACGACTGTGCAAAGATGAAGTTGACTCTGTCATCCATATCTCTCCCCGCCTCCAGGAAAAATCGAATGATCTTCTTGTCTTCGTCACCTAGTGCTTTGGCGGTGAGCAGTGTTCCAGGAAAATTCACTTTGGCTCCGTCCCAAACGCATATTGGCGCACTTGGCGTGATGTTCATGGAACTTTCATCGCTTTGAACAGGTTTGATAAAGGCTTCGTAATCGCCGTCCCCAAAGACCACGCGCCGGCCCACACTGTGGAATTTGGTCCTGAGCGGGGCCTCTACTGAAATTGTATGCGTAGTGGTCTTTACGTTAGGGTCAAGTGTCAACGTGATATCTGTATTCCTCTCGTATATGTACCCATCCTTACCCGGTTCGTAAACCCGGCCGTTAGGGTCTGAGCCCAGGGGAATTGTGTCGGTGTCGAGGTGGCGCACTCTGAATTCAGGTCCTTTTGTATCCAACATGATGCCGAGCACAAGTCCTTCCTCTTGCGCAATCTTTCCAATCTCCCGAAGTTTGGTGACCCAAAGAGTTTCTGGCGCCTTGTTGAACCATGAGAAGTTGATCCGAAAAATCGTCACGCCACATTTGACCATTGCAAGCAGCGAAGCGTAATCGTGCTGGGCCTTAATCGAAGCGACTATAGAAGCAAGCGTTTTGCGATAGACCCTTCTTGTTAAGAGTTCAACCATCCGTCCTCCTTCCTGGTTAAGAGACACAAATCAGACCCGCTGCTGCAATCAGCTCTATTTACCGTTGTTATACGTTATGTTGCCGATCAGAAAATTGGCCCCATTTGGGTTGTCTTTGGACCGCAATACAAAGGTGAAGGCGGAGACGGTGCTGGAAAGATCTTCGTTCTGAAGATCGAGATGATACTGTTGCCAGTCAGGGCCTAATGTCAGAAACTCACTCGCCACGCTAAACGAAGCCTGGTACTTCTTCGTTGGAGCAGTGTTCCCACCAGCTTTAAATTGAATTACTGGAAGTTTGTTTTCGCTATCCGGCAATCCCTTGGCCCAAATGCTCACTCGTTTGAATCCGCGGGCTTTCAGATCGAGCCCCTTTGAGTCGCCCCAATTACAATCTCCCAGTTGCCAACCTACTGCGAGCCAGCCTTTCTTGCCACCGGGTCTGAAGCTCCATTTGCTATAGCTGGATCCGAACGGCGTTTTCTCATTAACGTTTTGCACCCGCAGATATCTTTCGCCTTCCTCCGCATCCCCCATCCATCCGCATGCCACATATGTGGCCGACTCAATATCCATCGGTCCCGTTTGTGACGAGCTCGAAGGAGTTACAGAGGTGACAGAAGTCGAGGGAGGTAACGGCTGGTTCAACACGTTGATGGGCACATGCACGATCCTCGTTTCACCGTTCGACTCTATGTGACATGCAATATCAACCGGTCCCGGCTCGTTTGGTGCGACGAAGACTGTTGATAAGGTGTCGGTGGGCCGGATGAAGTATCCCTTGTTCTGAGGAGCACGCCATTGGACCTTCAATGTCGAGCCGGATTGAGTAAGGTCCACGCTCAACTCCGCCTGTTGACCCGGCGAGAGTTGTGTGGGCGAAGTGCTCGAAGTCACGTCGATACGTTCAGCCGTCTGACCCGGGCTAACGGCCGGCATGATGCTCACCCGATCGACATGAGACTCTTTCGAACATGCGAAAACCATCACCATACCGATGCTAATTGCAAACGCAATCGCGATGTACTGTTTGCTATTCTGAATAAACATTTTCCTAACCTCCTTCAGAGTTGTTTAAAGCGTAAAGCGCTATTCACCGGGCGAAGCTCGATAACCGACCACACGCCCCTTTTGTAAAACCTGGCCGCAATAAGACAGGACCTCGAGGTCCAACACGATCTCCCAGAGAGAGTTCTCGTCAATGCCGTAATAAAACCTTGCTTCGTCATTGAGGATGGGAACGATGATTTCGCTTTGTTGCGGCGCGTTGTCGTCAACCTTCACGTATGAGATTCGAGACGTGCTCCTGACTCGCAGGAAGCGCGCAGTGCGCGGCTTTGACTGTACTTGCAAGCGGAGAAGTCCGTAGGAACCTACTGTTGCATCGCTGAGGCACGTCCCTGACTCACACTTGGAATCAAAAGATGCATACTTCGCACTGTTTCCTTCTCCGCGCCGGCTTTCTCCGCTCAAAATGTCCGCTGCCCGTGGATAAACCTGTTCGGCAACACAGTGTTGAAGCGGCGTGCAAAACAAGACTAAGAGGACGAGAGGAATAGCCAGCCGCAGCCAGAACCATTTGTCGCGCAGCCAGATCCAAGGCAGCGCTTTCAGCGTCAATCGTTCTTGAGAAACTTGCTCAAGCAGACTCTTGAACCATGAAATACAGGTGAAGCTGAAGGATTGATCCGTCTTGAGCGTTGCCACCATTTCGGACCATGTGGCTGGAGAATACTTTGCCGTTTGAGGTAGTAAATAAAACTCCGCGCCTCGCTTGATCTTCTGGATCTGGTATCGAACTACGAGGATGCCGGCGACAAGCAGCAGAAGAGTAATGAGGAGGAACCACCAATCCGGCAAGAGATACCAACCGGCAATCAGTAATGAGAGCAGAGTGACGTAAAAAACGTTATTGCCCGCAACGAGGTGAGGGCCAATGAGGTAAGGCTTCTCCAACACTTTCAAGAGCGTGTGGGCTTGCGATCGTCGCAGCGTAGGAGCCACGTTGATGAAAGTGTCAATACAAAAAACAGCCAACGACTGCGCCGAACGCAACTCTTCTTTCCGTACAAAACTCTCAGGGATCCAATCGCCGCGCGGAAGCAGCAGGCTTTTTGAATTTGATTCCTTGGCGGGCAGACCGGTCTGATTTTCAGCTACCACCAGCACGTTCACTTCGTGCGCTTCAGACTCGCGGGTCAACAACGCCTTGAGGTGAATGTCGCCGACACGATTCAAGCTGCCGTCTTTCCGCAACTCCGCCGTGATCGCAACCGTATTGAAGTTCAGATTGCTGACAACTGCATGTTGCGGTTGAAACTGTTCCAGGGCCGACCAGCACTTAGCCACTCCCATTGCGAGAGCAAGCCCTCCTGATCTTCCTTCCAGCCTGATCGTCGCCGGTACTGGATCGGCGACAAACAACTCGATACTTACTCGAACATCCGGTAATGAGACCGGCCTGTTGCCGTTAGTTTTGAAACTGTCTCTCACTACTGCTGCGGCAGTTGTGAATGTGCTCCGAAAGTCTTCGTCCATGTCGATAAAAAGACTTTGGGCAGCCGCCGGAAACACGTCACCATGGGCCGAAGAAAACGGGTTGTCCTCCGCCGCCATTACCAAATTGAATCGACCGAGTACGGCAGTTCCCAGTCCCTCCCAGACCAGCGGAAATGCGACGCAAACAGCTTGAGCAATCGCGGGGCGTGGTTGGCCGCAACGGATCTCGTTTACCAGTTCGAGCAGGAATGGTTCGAGTAGCTCTCTCCGGCGAGCTATCGCTTTGATTTCGCTTAAAAAAGATTCGTTGCGAGCACAACCGCTGAGCTGTGCACATTCGAGATGAGCGTGGGCCATGTTTCGTTGAAAGGGATCGAGCCACTCGAGAATCTCAGCAATCGCTTCGTGGCAATCGGGGCCACATTGTCCCTGGGACCATGCGTAACAAGCCTTGAACCACGCGTGCTCGTTGGCTGACGTCAGCCATTGTTTGAACTCATGCACAGCAAGGCTCTTGCGCATCGCCGTTCCGGTCCTCCGGTTTCGCGGCAGTGCACACCAACGTGCGACGATGTCTTCGAAGGTCACCATTTATTTCTTCCGGCGCGCCGGCATAATCTCGAATGACGGAGTTTCCATGGTCACTTCGTTGAATGAATGTCTCAGCTTGATCTGTCCGCCCCATTCTGTTCCCGACTCGAGCTGGTTCAACTGGACCTCTCCCTTCTCAGGCCCGAAGAAGAAGCGAACAGTTGCGCCGGCGAATTCCTGAGTTGCTGTTTCCAATGTCAGCACAGCATTGCCGTCCATTGCCTGCTCGAGCAGTGCAATGATATGGCCATCCACCAGATGGAAAGTCCGCGGCTCCTGTCTGTCTTCAATCCGAAGTTGTGACTGGTCGTTCTTTGCTGCGAGCGGCGTGGTCCATGAGGCTGGCAGAGGCGGCGGCAAAGGAAGTACTTCCGTTCCTCGTTCCATTGGAGTGACCAGTGAAGTGGACAAAGTGAGGCGGCAGGTTGAGTTCTCCAGAATGTTTGGGAACCAGAGTTCTCCGTTTTGGTTGGTTATTTGTTCAAAGTGAACTAGAACCCCTGGTTCGCTCTCTGCATAACAATTCACGATCCATCCGGCCAAGTCTCCTGGCTTAACCCGCTCCGTCGTTTCGATACTGTCGAGATAGCTCTGCGCCGCAAATCGAACGTTCAAGTTATCGTCTTCGAGCGCTGCGAGGGCCGCATCCCGCGCTCCTGCAAGGATCTCAGCGGAGACATACCTTTCCTGCGCGTAGGGAATGATTCGCAGGCGTAGATGGCAGAACGGGCTTGTAGTCTTTCGTTGCGGAATGATTTCGAGTGCGGCCGATTTACCTTCAATGAAAGCTCCTTCGGCCGCACCAAAACTCATACCTGTGACCAGGATCATGATCTCTTTGCGAATTTCTTGAACTAGCGGTTTCATAGCTCCATTTCCTCCCCATTTTTTCGGGTAGGTGCCGGGCGATAATTGTTGATTGCACTCCAGTCGAGATTTGCGAGGCCAAAACTAAACTTGAAGATCTCAATGAGGCTCGGCTTTATAGTTTCTTCGAATACTTGCTTCAGGTGTTCGGGAGTGGAAGGTAAGTCAAGCGCATCACGCAATGCTTCCCACAACTCTTGCCAATCGACGTCGCCATCGGATTGCAGCAGTCCTATCCATCGCACAAAGCCTTTTTTCTCTTCCAGCAACGATAAGAGCTTCTCCACCCATAATTTTTGACGGAGGTCCTCGAGGGCTCTCGTCGCTGCGGTGGTGATCAGTTGCTGAAAGGAATTGTTTGTACTCGGCACGGCGAGAGGGTGCTGCAAGTGATCGTCAATTGGCACGTCAAATGGCGGATACTCCAAAAAATAAACCTGCCTGGTTTTCTGCTTTTGTCCCGTGGGGTGTGATGTTCTACAGACAGGGCAAAGGTCGTGGGTCTCGCCGCAAACTGAACGATCGCAGCGCAACGCAGGGAAGATGTTTCCACAAGACTGGCAGGTCCATGCTGCTTTCGGCATTACATCTCCCTGCTCCAAAATGAACCAGCGTTTTGTAGTAACGCGACGTGCCTGCGGGTCAGATGGCAGCTCCAGGCCACAAGCCTCACAGGATAAGTAGATGGTTTGCTTCAAGCAGCGTGGGCACTCACGATTGGCTATATTTACGATCACCACGCGCTTCTCTGAATGCCATAGCGAGTCGTAAAGCATTCCTGATGCGATCTCGCCCCACCGCGACTTGAACGTGCCGTTTATGCCCTGCACTGCACGGGCAGCAAAATTCCAGAGTGGCATTTCGAGTGGTTCCCAAACCGAGAGGTGATGCCTGTGAAAACAAGTCTTCGCCCTTGCCTTTGTATTACCTCGTGGATTCGTAAAGTCTGTGAGACTAATGCCCGGAGCTAATCCACGAAGAAAACAATGGCAACGCAACTCGAATTGGGCGGCGGTAAATAAGTTGAAGATGTGTGGGACCCAGTTTGTGGGATTTGGGTCAACGAATCGTCCGACATTATTTACGAGCCACTCCAGGCAGGAACGCGTGGCAAGGCTCATCTGCGCGCGAAGCAACCATTGCGCTCCCTCCAACGCCGGGGCCCACCTCGGTCCCAAATTATTCAAGTCAGGGCGAGGCCAACCCAAAACATATGCAACCACGATCTCCGGCGCTCGACGGACCCGCTCAGAAACTTTGGGTATTCCGTTCGCCAGCTCCAGAATCTCTTCAATGACTTCGACCGGAGGTGGCCATGTCTCCGCTATAACGGCCAGCGTCACCAATACCGCGCACTCAACCTCATCGGGCCAGCCAAAGTAACCATTTTCATTCAAAAATGGGACGAACTTGCTTGTCATCATGAAAGATGGCGACGTGTCAAACACACTCTCACCGTCCCAGTCCTTATTACCAATGGCTTCATCAACATTGGCTTTCAAAGCGTTAACGATTGCTGGAACCATAAACAGCTCTCCCTAATCAGTGGCCCTACTCTTCTAATAGTGGCGGCAGTCATGAACCGGCATCAGAAGCCCAGGCCCATCTCGAAAGAAAACAGGTTTTGGTTCTTATTCAGTCGATAGAACCCCTGATAGCTGTAACGAAACGACGCCAGGAACGTGGTGCGGCCTCGTCCGGCAGTAAAGAACTTCGTGTCGGTTTGAATTCCCAGGTTGAAATTCTCAAATTCCTTGAGACCGGTAAGCGCTATGTCGTGCTTGAAAGGGATTACAAGGTGGACAAATGCCCAGCGAACTCCAAACTTCTTTTCCGGTATTCCAGGTTCTGTCTCTTCGTCGAGTAATCGATACAACAGATTAAAATTTGTGCGGTACTGAGAATTGCTTTGTGTGTTGTCTCCAGTGACGCGTCCTTTGAAAAAAGTCGGCTGGAGAGTCAAATCAACTCTTCCCAATCCCTTCAACGAAGCGCCGGCAAAAAAATCTGTCTTCTCAATCGCAACACTTCCGAATCTCTCCCGGTCAAAGACAGCGCCGCTGTACAAGTGCAGTCCACGCGGTCTGAATCGTCCCGCATAAACCGGATCGAGAAACGGAATTGGTCTGAATAGTTGATAGGTGAGAGTGCCACCGACGATTTGGCGATCGCGCTTGGGTGGATTAGTAGTCTGAGAGTTAATGTCCTGGTATGCGTAAGTCGTCTCGAACAGGAGCTTGTCTGGTCCAACAAAACGTGATGCGGCGGCGTTTACCTGGAACTCGTTGATCTTTTCGGCAGTATCGGGAAGGAACTCGATTAAACCCGTTCGTTTGGACCTCGTATAACTGGCTCTTAAGTACGCGTCGAAGTAGTGTGATGCGGCGAATGATTTCTCGACGGCTATCCCAAGATCGCTAAGCCTGACATCGTTGAACTCCCCCTGCGGCCGGAAGAAGTTTGTTAGCTGACCCTCGTCGATCCGGCGTTCTCTGGTGAAAAAATCCACGACGGGCCAACGGCCGGGACGAAATCGGAAACGATTGAAAGTCTCAAACTGGCTCTTTGGCCTGATAAGTGCGGCCAACTCTTCCGGCGAAAGAGGTCGATTCAGTCTCGCTCTGCTGGCAGCAAAGAGCGCTGCTGAAACGAACGACCGAACGTCGTCAACTCTTTCAAGATCGCCGATGGATCTCGCCGCTCTGTTAATTGAGCCGAAGAAGATCACAGGCTTCTCAATTGTTTCGGGCCATTCGGTATTAACAGGTTCATCGACGAGTGGAATCCCGTCCTCCTGGTAAAGAGTAATCAGCCCTCTTTCAATGCGTTTCCGCAGTTGCTCGTCGCGAGTGTTGTCAGGGGATTTTTCTGCGAGCTCGTTGAGCTTGTGCAGAGCTTCAAAATAGTGAAGCTCGGCACGGGCAAAGAGGGGCCGCTGCGCGCCCCGAAAATTTCGGACATAGTCAGCGAGCAATAGCGAGTACTCACTATCGTCGGGCGCCGCATCGATAGCGGCTTTGTAGTAACGCTCTGCGCGAGAATCACCAACACGCTTCAACAACTCAGCCAATACGCAGAGGGAGTAGAAGTCTGGAGGCTGATTTGCTTTTTGAATGACACCGGTGAGGTCACTGATGGATTTACGAATAGCTCGAAGACTCTTCTGCGTGAGGCGAACGTCGTCGCCACATAATGGCCGTGATTGGCGGAGCGTCCTCTCGACAACCTGGCCGCGCACGATTGATACGACGATGAGGATCGAGAACAGCGGCAGCATCGTCAGTTTGCGCATAGATCCTCCTTTGCTTACTAATGCGCCAACGACGTTCTAAACCCGCCAACCCACGCGGAAGAAACTTAGGAGGCCTGCTGTCGTGTGTTAAAATTCCAGGAAATCCCAAGCTCGTCGTTGCTTTGCTGTTCTTATATGAAAGCCCATAAACCCTCACCCCCGGAGGTAACCAAACTGCTCCAGGCCTGGAGTAAGGGTGATCAATCCGCGTTTGAACAGTTGCTGCCGTTAATCGAGGCAGAGATACATCACATTGCACACCGGTACATGCAGCATGAAGCGCACGATTGCCTGCTCCAAACCACCGTTCTGATCAATGACGTGTACGTGCGGTTAGTCGAAGGAAAAACAGTTAAGTGGCAAAACAGGGCTCATTTCTTTGGTGTTTGCGCCAGAGCTATGCGACAGGTTTTGGTGAGCTACGCACGAAATCGACATGCCGGAAAACGTGGTGGCCGCGTGATCATGGTCGTGTTAGAAGAAGCGCTGACAGTGGCTCAAAAGCGAGGTGAGGATGTCATTAAACTCGACGAAGCTTTAACAACACTCGCTGCTCTTAGTCAACGTCAAAGCCAAGTCGTCGAGTTGAAATTCTTTGGCGGATTGGAAACCGAGGAAATAGCTGAATTCCTGAAAGTTTCACCCCGAACTATCGAACGAGACTGGCGAGTAGCCCGTGCATGGCTCCACCGCGAGTTGTCTTCAGATGATCATTAATCCTGAGCAGTGGCTGAAAGTTGGGCGAGTTTTCAACGCGGCTGTCAAGCTGGATGAGACTCAGCGCAATCATTTTCTCGAGAGGGCCTGTGGGACCAAGGAATGGCTACGCAGAGAAGTCGAATCGCTCTTGAACTCGGACGAGCGTGCCGCGGATTTCATCGAAAATCCAATCTTCCTCGATGGCCTGCAAAGTGTATTGGCGACACAGAAGGAGTTGGTTCCCGGTCAAGAGTTCGGTCGATACAAATTGCTTGAGATGCTGGCCGCGGGCGGGATGGGTGAGGTTTACCTGGCCGAAGATCCGACGTTGGAGCGCAAGGTAGCGCTGAAGTTTTTACCACAACTTTTCACGACCGACTCCGAGCGGGTGCGTCGCCTTGAAATGGAGGCTCGTTCCGCCTCAGCGTTGAACCACCCGAACATCCTCACTATTTATGAAATCGGTGAGATCGATTCCATTCACTACATCGCCACTGAATACATCGATGGTCCAACACTTCGAGAACAGATGGCGAAACAACCGCTGAGCATCAGCGAAGCTCTCAACGTTGCCACGCAAATCGCTTCCGCACTGGACGCTGCGCACGCCGCCGGAATCGTGCATCGCGATATCAAACCGGAAAACATCATGTTGCGTACGGACGGCATTGTAAAAGTGGTGGACTTCGGTATCGCCAGGCATCACGACGAATCCGTCGCTAGCGAAGAGAGCAGTTCGGTATTAATGGGAACAGTCAAGTACATGTCACCCGAGCAGACTCTTGAGGAAACACTCGACGCCCGCAGCGACATCTGGAGCCTCGGTGTGGTGCTATATGAAATGCTGGCGGGTCGAGTTCCTTTTGACGGTAAAAACGATAACGAGATTCGGGCTGCAATCGTCAATGAGAATCCGCCATCTCTGTCTCATGTTCCTGCTAAGCTCCAACACCTCGTCGACAAGGCGCTGTGCAAACGCAGTGAAGACCGGTATCAAACTGCGAAAGAGTTACGCGATGATTTAGAAAAAATCCAACGCGCATCAAGCGAGAGGTTGCCTCGATTTCTCAAGGTGGGACTTGCGGCAGCCTTTATTCTCGTGCTGGTCCTGGCCGCAGGTCGAATCTGGACAGGCAATTCAAAGTCTTCCAGTTCCCCAGGCGAGATCGTCAAGATGAGCCGGCTTACAACCAGCGGCAACATCGTGACCGCAGCGATTTCTGCTGATGGTAATTACCTGGCTTACGTGACGGCAGATGGAGGCGAGCAAAGTCTACGAGCCCGAGCAATCGACAGTAATCGCGACGACGATCGGCTGCTGTTCCAGTCGAGTCTGCTCGAGTATGTGGGTCTCTCATTCTCGCCCGATGGAAAATATATTTACTGCGTCGTCAAAGAGAACGGCGGATCCCTGGGCTCGCTCTATCGCATTCCCGCAACCGGCGGGACACCGGAAAACCTGCAAGCCGGTGACATTGAAACCCCAGTCACCTTTTCACCTGATGGAAAATTCATGGCGTTTGTTAGCCGTGACCCTAACGGCGATCAATCACTAAACCTTTCGAGTGCCGATGGAACCAAGAGCCGCAAACTTGCCGCTCGCAAGTATCCGGACTTTTTTAGATACCTAGCGTGGTCGCCTGACGGCGAGAACATCGCCTGCGTGACGGGAAGTTATCTCGATGGTTTTTTTATGACATTGGTCCAGGTGCGTATAGGGGATGGAGTGGAGGAGCCATTAACAACGAAGCGCTGGTGGTCCGTGCGCCAGTTGGCCTGGCGTGCAGATGGTCGTGGTCTGTATTTAGTCGCAATGGATCAAGCGACTGGAACTACTTCCCATATCGCGCACGTCGCTTACCCTGGTGGCGAGGTTCAGAACATCACGAGCGACTTGAATGACTATCGCGAGCTGACCGTGGTACCCAGGCGCAACGCTCTGATTGCGGTGCACTCGAGCCAAAATTCAGATATGTGGGTGGCATCGGTAAAGGAAGGTTTACGTGCCATTCCGATTACTCACACGAAGTACGATCAGATATCCGGCATGGCATGGACGCCTAACGGCAGTATCGTGCACGCGTTGCGGCGGGCAGGTGAGAATTGGAGTATCTGGACCATCAAGGCCGACGGAAGTGCTCGCGTTCAGTTAACTAAAACTGAAGGCAATGATCTCTCGCCCGCCGTTTCACCTGACGGGCGTTACGTTGTTTTCACATCGACGCGCTCAGGCTCAACAAACATCTGGCGAATGGATGCTGATGGCGGCAATCTGTTGCAATTAACCTATGGGCGGAGCGAATGGTGGCCAGGCATTTCTCGCGACGGTCGTTGGGTGATTTACACTTCGTTTGGCAGCAACCAGCCAACCCTTTGGAAAATACCGATTGATGGTGGCTCGCCCGTGCAATTGACCAGTCACTTTTCGATACTGCCCGTAGTTTCGCCTGCCGGAAACCTCGTCGCCTGTTATTCGTGGGACGGTAATTCTCACTTTGAGCTCAAGATGGCTGTCATGCAGATTGATGACGGTCAATTGCTCAAAACTTTCACTGCGCCAAACGGCAAGTTTCAAACACTCGACTGGATCTCCGATGGGCAGTCGCTCGCCTATATTCAGGAGCACGATGGGAAGTCGAATCTCTGGGCGCAGTCTATTGCCGGTGGTCCACCCCGGCCAATCACGGCCTTCACGACGCAGCACATCTTCGATTTTGCGGTGTCGCCGGATGGCCAAAACATTGCGATGGCGCGAGGGTCGATCATGAATGACATCGTTTTGATCGAGTTTCGCTGAAGACCAATAGTTGCCATTATTTTCACGCACACCTGCCTTCTTCTGCTAAGCGTCCGTTAGGTAACCAGCCGGCGCCACTATTCCAAAAAATAGAACATTGACCTTCGGCCTGATTGATTTAATGGCCTGCCCGGAGATGCTGTGTGAACGTGCCGAAGGAGTAGTGAAGCAGCGCAACGGGTCTGGGCGTAAGCAAAGGAAGAAGAAATGCGAAATATCTCTCATCACGTCAAAACAATTGCGTTGATAACCCTGTTGATCCACTGCTTCAGTTTCACCAGCATGTGGGCCCAGCCACTTAGCCACTCCCTAGACCAGGGGTCGCTGATCAATCCGAGTTTTGAGTCAGGAAGTTTTGCAGGTTATACCTCGCTTGATGAAATATCACCTGACGGTGGTCCGCCGCCACCGCCCCCAATCAATGAAGTAACTACTCTTCTTGGTTCCCAGAGTCAGGATTTAAGCATTACCAAAAATGACGTTCCCTTGACTTCAACAGACGGAGATTTCTTTGCCGTGCTTCACACTGTCCGTCACCCGTATCATTTGCGCCAGTCGATCGTGATTCAAGATAGCTTTACGATCACTGCCACGCATTTACAAATCGATCTGAACTTTCTGAGTAATGAGATCGATACTGGCGCGGCAACGAACGACTCGGCGTTGGTCTATTTAACAATCGAGGAGACGGGACAAATAATTCCGATAGCCGTTTTTAGTCGCGATCAACTTCAGCCTGGCGGCGCCGGCAAACCCAGCCTGCAAGCTGTTCGAGAGGCCGGCGGGTTCAAGCTGTCTAGCGGCTGGATTACAAGGAAAATCGAGATAGGCAAGTATGTCGGCATGTCCGCGTTCTTGACTTTCAATGTGCGAAAGGCCGCACCTGTGCTGAACCTTCAGTCTCAGGATACGGCATTGGCCATTGATGCCATCAGACTGACCAACTGACGACCTCCAGTGTAGATCTACGAAGCAGGAATCGGGCAACGGGTCTGATTCCTGCTTTCACCTGAAAACCTTGGGCTAACTAAATTCAAAAACTGTGCGCTGAGAAAATTTTAAGTTATGACCGAAATCTGTAGGAAATTCTCACTTTATGCCCGATAACAATTTCATTTTATGACCGAACTGTCCCCGTAAGTCGTTGATTCCACTAATAGGCCAATTTCACTTTATGACCGAACCTACAAGCCGATGAGCGGCAGACAGGAGTCGGCGCGTCCACGTCTCGCAGGCCTTCTGGGACTCGCGCGAGTTTCAGTCGCAACCGGACGTGCTAACATTTGCGGCAGGCTCCGCGAATGGCTGAACGACGGACCAGTTTATATGAAGATCTTAATTCTTATCGCCATCCTCACAGCTGCCGCACCAGCTCTCGCTCAGGATGAATCTTTCACCATCGGCGCCATAGACTTCTACGGACGTGATGGCATCCACATTGACCTGATTCGAGCTGCGCTACCGTTGCGAGAAGGTGACCAACTCTCGCGCGCTTCGAAGGCGAGGATGGTTCGCCGCGTCAAGAAAGCTATCAGACAAGCGACAGGTCGCGAGGTATCCGATGTCGCTCCTGTGTGTTGTGACAACCGCGGCAGATTGATCGTATACATCGGCCTACGCGGCAAGTCGGTTGGTCAGACTCTGTATAACCCTTCACCGCATGGCTCAGCCCGGCTGCCACCAGCCGCACTTAAGATCTACCGTGATATCGAAAAGGCTTTGTTGAACGCCATTGAGAAAGGCGTGTCGGGCGAGGACGACTCGCGGGGCTACGCGCTCTCACTTGACCCGGGAACGCGTACCAAACAGCTCGCACTCCGTGGGTACGTCACGCGCCATTCGCCGATAGTAATGCGCGTCCTGACGTCGGCACGCAATGTCGAGCATCGTCAGATCGCGGCGGAGATGCTCGGCTACGCTGACAGATCTCCCGAACAGATTGCTGCGCTCATCCACGCCAGCCATGATGTCGACGATGGAGTGCGTAACAACGCGATTCGCGCGCTCGTAGTGCTTGCGAGGTCGAGCCCCGAAGCGTCCGCGAGTATTCCCGGCGAGTGTTTCGTGGGTCTGCTGAACTCCGGCTTATGGACCGACCGTAACAAATCAGCCGAGCTCCTCTCCGTACTTACCGCGCGCCGCGACCCGACGCTCCTCACGTGTCTACACGAACAGGCGCTCACGTCCCTTATCGAAATGGCGCGTTGGTCGTTCGCGGGTCACGCACAAAGCGCCCGATTAATGCTGGGACGCATTGCCGGGATAGACGAGAAAACTTTAATAGGTATGGTCGAGCGGAAGGAAGTCGAACCGATTATCAATGCACTCATGACTCAACAGAGCAATGGAGAGGATGCAAAAAGATTTCCGCTTTGCAAAGCACTGAAGTGATGTAACCATTGGAGGGCACGCTTCCGCCAGCCGTTAGCGTAATGCTCGCTTAATATGATTAACTGCAATGCCAACGAAACCGGGTTAGCGCGATTGAACGGAAGGCAAACCGGACGCGCTGAAATGCTGAGACACCTGAGCCGAGCTTCCAATATCATGTGCGACTCCCGCTCCCATGCTTACGCCGCTGACAACCAGATCCGTCAGCATGTTCAGGATGTCCGTATACCTGGAAAGCCAGTATGAATCGGCAAAGAGGTCGAACCGATGTAGCGCGGCGAATTCATCGTGGCAACCTAGAAAGCCGAAGTAAACGGCTGCGGTCTCCTCACGAAATTTCTGGTTGAGTTTCAAGCTATTCTCAAAAAGCACTGCCAGCGATTGCTTGTCATCTTCGTCCAGGTCGGCGGCATCGAGCAAAAGGCTCACGCACTGGTCCGACATTTCCGGCGTCACTTCTTCATACCTCAAGTTAGCCAGGAAGTAAGAGAAACAAATGATCTTGAAGATACCGTGCAGCCCATACTTTGAACCAAGCCGCCGAGCCGCCTCCTTCACAGCAGGAAGGTAGCTCATGAAGGAACTCAGGTTGAAAAAGAATTTTTCCGCGGTGGTCTCCAGCAACGAAGCGGCGAAGGTCTCCGTCGCGTTGGCGAAAGACTCAGCGAAGAGGTTGTCCAGCACAATTGTTTTCTTATCGACGTAGGATCCGCGCGCGTCGATCTGTTGCAAGACGTCGTGCGCAATGCAGTGGGCGGATTCGTGCAAGAGATAATTGCGGCGAAGGTTGCCTAGCAGGAAGCGCATAACGCTCGACGGTAAGCCGAGACTGGAACTCCTCGAGACCACTCCCCGCAAAGGGCTCACGTTATCGCAATACGGCACTACACGTCCGTCAAGGATCGATTGCAGGCAGAGGAGCGAGATGACGTTGTACTCCCTCCAGAGGGTTGTGTGCCGGCGGCTGAACACGAACGCTCTGGCGCGCACGACATCCCGCACATTGGCGAACACCTTGTTGTGCGTGTACAAGTAGCCGTCACCCAGACTGTGGGCCAGGCCGTGCGTGCACGAGTGTCCATCGTGAAGAGCGATCAGTTTTGCGATGTCAATCATGGCTCGTCACCTTTGCTCTTCTTGCTGGGAGATGCGCCCGTCAAACAGGTGAACGACATGATCGGCATAACGAGCATAATGCGGGCTGTGCGTCACCAGGCAGACAGTCGCACCGTCGCGATGAAGGTCATGCAGCAATTCCATCACGGCGTCACCGTTCGTGGAGTCGAGATTGCCGGTTGGCTCATCTGCCAGCAGCAGAGACGGGTCGCCGGCCACCGCCCTGGCCACCGCTACACGCTGTTGTTGTCCACCGGAGAGTTGACTTGGCATGTGTTTCGCGCGGTGCCCCATATCGACGCGGTCCAGAGCGTCTTTCACACGCTTCTTCCGCTCAGCACTGCTCATTCCCCTGTAGGTTAATGGCAGTTCGACATTCTCTGAGACCGAGAGATCACCGATGAGGTTAAAGCTCTGAAAGATGAAACCGATCTCGCGGTTCCGAATGCGTGAGCGATCCGACGCGCTCAGGTCAGCTATTGACCTTCCCTTTAACAAGTAGTCGCCCTCTGTTGGCGGTTCAAGCAGACCGAGAATGGAGAGCAGCGTCGATTTGCCGCTTCCTGACGGCCCCGAAATCGAAACGTAGTCTCCCTTTCTAATCTCGAGGCTGACATCGGCAAGTGCGTGCGTCTCTACCTCTTCGGCGTAAAAGACTTTCGTGGTGCCTTGCAGGCTAATCATCGGTTGATCGGTTGCACTCATGATGCTGATCTCCTTCCAAGAAATTAATCGAGTCCTGGTCAGTTGAGGCTGCCGTCACGGTTTTGAACATCCGGTCAATGGCGTGCAGGACCTGCGGTCCGATGCGATCCCGGGTCTCGTCGGGGATGCAAGACAGCGGATGACCGGGAAGGAAGCCGTGAGCTGCTCTATTCCTCAACTCCTCGGCGGCCTTGTATTCTTCGGGGGAGGCGAGCCCCCAGAAATTCCATAGACCAAACCAAACGAAGCAGGCGTGGACAAAGGAGTGTAAGGGCAGCGTTCGGCCGCTCCACGGAGATACGGCAGTGAAAGATTCGTGCTCTAGCGAATCGTCGAGGTACAGGCTGTCGGTTAGCTCAATCTTATAGATCAATGCGTGTATGGCTTCGTGAATTAGTGCGTCAGCGATCTTGCTGAAACACCACCAGTCTGAATCCGCATTAGCGAGTCCCATGCGCCCTAAAACAGGTTTGTTCGAAAACGACTGTGTAACACCTTTCTTTGATTGAGGTACCCGGACCAGGCTAATCACCTGGACTAGCGCCTCGACCGCTATACGCGCCGTGGGGCTTATCCTGCTGATCTGCTCCAGACTTTGCTCAAGTCGCCACGTGATGAACTCTACTTCTTCGCGCGTGTGATTAGTCACCTCGCCGATTTGATCTGGAAAATCTGTTTTCGTAAAGGGCCTAAGAGCGTCTAAGACGATGCTTCCCAGCTTCGGCGCCCTGAACATTTCGCCTCGAAAAGAGAGACTGGACGTGCAGGCCGGCGCATGCACTTCGGCTGGCTCTTCTGGCGCAAGGTAGAAATCACCAAGGGCCGTCCAGGAGCCGCGCGGTCCTTCGCCATCCTGCTTGCACAGATACCTTTCGAGATCCAGGAACTGCTTGAAAGAATCGATGTCTTCGGTTCCCGGCTGGCTGTTCGAGCGCAGCATCCTGTAAACGCGTGGGGCAAGGAGAAGTCGCTGCTGACTCGACCTCGGCAGACCGGTGATTAAATGTAACAGGTCAGAGTCCGAGTGGTTGGACCACTCCTTTACCTGGTGGTAAACGTAATGCACGTGATTCTTGCACGCGGAGCACGTCAGATCGTTTCCGCTTTGCCACGTTAAGAAGTCTGGCAGCGCGGCGATAAGCGAAGTATCGGTGTCTGGCATTTCTTTACTCCTTCTCAAGCCCAAACCCGCTGTAGCAGGTCGGTAATGTTCTTCAACTCGTATCTGGTGGTAGGTATGCACAGAAGGTTAATGCTTACGGTGCGGCCAAAAACATTTGCCTGCGAGCCGCGCCAGTTCTCCGGGTTGTAGAGAGGTGGCGTGTGACGATAGAGCCTGTACCCGTGTGAAATCAGCCACGCGCGTAAAGCCGCGCTCTTTTCTTCTCGGTCATCCTCGACATACAAGATCGGGCGGCATCGATCGATGGTCCTCTCGGCGCCTTGCAATATGTCGAGTTCCATCCCTTCGACGTCAGCCTTAATGAAGGAGACGGGAGCGAAAGGAAAGATCTCATCAATTGTCGTGGTGATGTGCGAGTTCGCTGGTACGGCGCCGCGATGCGTCGACAGCTCGGTCGATCCGAGATTGCAAACCTTGTCCAGATCGACCACTGCATAACTGATGGCGTATTGGCTGGACGCAAGCGCTCTGGGCCACAGCGTCACATTGGGCAATGACCTTACGTTCCACGCCAGGCAGTCGAAGTTGTCCTTCTGCGGCTCGAACGCATGTACTTCGCCGCCATCGCCGGCAATCTTTGCGAGCGGTATTGTTAACGCTCCGATATTTGCCCCCGCCTCGATCACCACATCACCCGGTTTCACTACCTTCCGGAATAACTCTGCCTCTCCTTCAGACCACTCGCCATAGAGGTCTAATGATCGGCCGAGCCAGCGGTCTGTCCGGTGAAAGGCCATCTCGCCATAACGGCAAGGCTTTTTAATTAGCGCGCTCACGCTCCGCAGTCGCGGCTTCGGTCCGTGGGCGTCAAACCCGGCTCGCTTGTGCCGGAGCGCAGCCGTGCTTAACGCGGCTGATACTCTCTCAATCACGTCGTCCTGCTGCGATCCTCTGCTGGATCTGAACAATCGGACTGTGGGATACCATTGAACTTCGTCTCCCTCGCCACCCCACATCCAGCTCGACGAGGTGGAACAGAGAACCCAGGTTGGTTTACCGGCAATGCCGGCTACATGAGCGACATGACTGTCCGTGGTGATGACGAGATCCACATTTTCAATCGCCGCGGCGAGGTCGGCTAGGTCATGACAATGCGCGGCAAGGTCGAGTACGCCGTTGTCCGTGCCTCGCGGCGGACGCCTCAAGCAGTAGAAGGAACAACCAGCCACTTTGAAGATCGGTTTGAAGTCGGCAAAGGACAGCGTGGTGCGCTCGCTGCTTTGGCTCGAAGCATCGCTCCAATAGACTCCGACGCGGAGTGTTCCCGCACTGTCGATGAGGGCAGCGAATCGGTCGACCTCTTCGCGGTTCTCGCAATGGCGCACAGGCTTAAGCGGTTCCGACAGGCCCAATTTGTGCGGCAAGCTGTGAAGTCCGACCCAACGGCAGCGACCGCTCAACGACATGACTCGCTCGAGCTCTTGTTCCGACGTCGCTATCGAGACACCAAGATCCTGGAAGAATCGGGCCAACTCCGGGCGGGTGCAAAAAACGACGCGTCCGCGATACAGCTTCAGTACTTCAGGAATATACCGGCTGAAAACCAACTGCTGGTCAGCCCTGCCCTCGCCGCAAATCAAGAGCGTCTCCCCGTTTGTTTCACTCGTCCCTAATCGAAACTGACAACCGTTCCATTCCTCGATTTCATTGAACCGGCGCAACAACGCGCGCCTGCTCGACCGGTGTTCGTAATCCTTCCATCCTTCATCCCAACGCCCGCGGCGCAGATTGAAAGCGGCGCGCGCGTGGTAAAGCTCACCAGCGTCCGGGAAAAGCGTGAGCCCTTCGTCTAAAGCTCTCCCTTCTTTCTCGTAATCACCACGCGCTCTCTGTGCAGCGGCAAGCAGGCAGTAAAGCCGCGGGTCGAGACACGCTTCGGCCTGACCGGAACGAGCCGCACGCTCTGCAAAACGTGCCGCTTCCGCGTAACGACTCGCGCGCAAGTTGACCATCGCATGGCCCACGAGCACGGCGTAGTTTTCACACTTTTCTGACGGGCTACTCACTTGTTCCCGCTTTCTGTAACTGAGAGAGCTTTCGACGTTCGTCGTTTTATTTAATCGTGACGCAGAGTCTTCGTCGGATCGACGAGTGACGCCCGGCGAGCCGGCAGGTAAGCTGCTAAGAGGCCGCAAGCGGTCAACATCGCGATGACGCCGAAGATGGTGAGTGGATCGTGTGTCCCGACGCCGTGGAGGTAGTGCTTTAACAGATCGACCGTGCGATGCCAGACGAAGAGTCCGAGACCAACTCCGAGACCTACTACAATTAGCGCGTGCCGTATGATCATGCCGAGGACTCTTCGTCGTGGTGCGCCCAGTGCCAGGCGAACCGCGATTTCTCTTTTCAGTGCGCTGACGTTGTAGCTGAGTAATCCATATAAGCCGATGAGCGCAATGACGAGGGCGACTGCAGCGAACATCCATATCACCTGTGCGATCAGCCGCTGCCCGGCAATTGACTTGTCCAGCTCGTCCTGCATGGTGGAAACACTGAATATCGCGCCCGGGCTCGTGTTCTGAAGCATCCTCCGCACGACGGGGACGATCGTTTCGGGATCGTGTTCCGTTCGCACCGCGACTTGCATAGCGAAGCCCATCGCGAAGTCATCTTCAGGTCCGAGCTGTGCGTAATTGAGATGGATTTCAGGCTCGATCCCGTCCGTGAGAGATTTTTGACGCCCGTCTTCGATGACCCCCACGATCGCCGAGAATTTGTGTGGCCCGTCGTCCGCGGTCCGGATCTGCTTCCCGAGCGGATCTTCATTCGGAAAATACTTCCGCACGAAAGTCTGGTTGACGATTATGGCCCAGGGTGCGTTTCTAGTGTCCGCATCGCTGAACAGCCTTCCCTGCAGCAGGCGAGTCCCAAGAGTGTTGTATATGTCCGTGCTCACGACCCTTAACTCGGCCGTCGCGTTTTTATCTTTTGGTCTGCCGAAGATCCGAACAGGAATCTTCGCAGTGAAGTTTGGGTTCATCGGCAGTATCGTCGCAATTGCCGCATGCTTGACTCCCGACGTCCTTTGCAGCTCTTCCAGTAGTGACTTTTGGAGCGACTGAGCCGCGTCGGCCGACGTCTGACTTTCCTGCGGCACTATCAACTGGCCCACGATCAGGTGTTCAGGCACAAACCCAAGTGGCGTGCTTTGGAGGTTATAAATCGTCCGAACGAGCAGACCTGCGTTGAGCAGCAGTACGAGCGAAAGCGCAACCTCGCAGATCACGAGAACGTCTTTCATGCGTCGCTGCCGCCGCCCGATGCCGCTGCCGCTCGTGCCTTCGCGCAATGCTTCCTGCGGTGCCGCACGGAAAGCCATGATCGCGGGCCACAGGCTGAAAACCACGGTCGACGCCAACGACATCAGCAGGATCAGCGTAAGAACGGGCAGGTTCACCTCGATGTTGTCCGCGAAGGGCAGTTGCGCGCCGAGATACGAACGTATGACACGCGTCGAGATGAAACAAAGCAGCAAGCCGATGGCCGCGGCCATGCCGGCCAGCACGGCGCTTTCTGCAAAAAATTGATTTAGTAGCTGGAGGCGTCCGGCGCCGAGCGCGCAACGGATTGCCGTCTCACGACGGCGGCTCATGGCCCGCGCCAGCAGGATTCCTACGACGTTGACACAGGCCACCAGCCACACTGCCAGTACCGCTCCTTCCAGCAGCAGTAACATCTTCCGCAGGTTGCCAGTAACCGACTCTCGGTAGTCTTTGACGAGCACCCGAGGAATGGGACCATTGTTGGTGCTGGTCCTACCGGTGATAGCTGCCAGCTCATTTTCGGCGGTGTCGATAGAGACGTTCGCATTGAGGCGACCGACTGCTTGCAGCATCGCCATATTGCGGTCTTCCCATATTGGTTTCGGCTGGAGCGGTACCCAGACGATAGGACCACTCTGAGCCAACGGGAAGATGAAGTCATCGGGCATGACGCCGATTACAGTGTAGTGCTCATCTCCCAGCTTAACGCTATTGTTAATGACTTCAGGGTCAGAGGAGAAGTAATTCTTCCAGACTGACGCGCTTAAAACAGCAACGGTATTCTCCGGCTTGTCTTCATTTGGAAAGAAAGTCCTGCCGAGCGCCGCCCGGGTTCCTAACAGAGCGAACAGGTTTGCGCTGCATCGAATCGCAGGAACCGATCTCACCTGGCCGCCGCTCTCCAGTTTTTGCACGGCCAGCTCCCAATACGCGATATCGTTAAAGGTCTTGCTCTGCTCACGCCAATCTCTAATGTCAGGCAGTGACGAGGTGCCGGGACGATTATCAGCGCTCGTCTGACCGATCAAAACTATCTGTTCGGCGTGGGTAAATGGCAGCGGCCGTACCAGGACCGCATACACAACTGAGAACATCGAGGCGGTCATACCGATGCCCAGCGCAAGGGTTAGAATCGCGACGACCGCGAAAACCCGATTCCTGCCAAGCTGGCGTAATCCGTAACGTAGATTTCGTGAAAACATCGCGTTCATACTCCTTTCGCCAGGTCGTAAAACTTTTCTTCACCAACGGATGCTACCGTCAGACTTGCGTCGAGGCTGGTAACCTCCGGCCACGGCCGTCCGATTGGCCCCGAGTTCAGCACGCAATCGTAAATATCCATCACTCTCGACGCCGAGAGGTCAGCGGATAAATCCCTCTCCGCTACGCGCCTCGCCTCTCTGCCGAAGCTCTGCGCCAGGTCATGATCCTTCAACACGCGGATTATCCGATCAGCCAAAGCGGAAGCGTTTCCGCCTGGAACCACAAACCCGCTCACGCCATCTTCGATGATTTCGTGACTCCCGCCCGTGTCGGTCACGACCGGCGGTATTCCCATGCACATCGCTTCCACCACGCACCGGCCCAGCCCCTCGCGATCGGAGCACAAAACCAACACATCGGCAGCAGCGTGTATCTCGCGGATGTCGTCAACAAACGGTATGTGCAGGATTGAATTGTCGGAGTTCATCTCGTCGATACGCTTCCTGATGCGGTCGTAATAGGCATCTTCCGAGTAGACCTCGCCTTTCAGGACCAGGCGTGCGGTAGGCACCTGTTCCCGCACCTGCTCGAACGCATCCAGCATGAGGTCGTGACGCTTGTTCTCCGCGAACCGCGCCACCATGACGATCACTTTCGATTCCCCGCCGATGCGGATCTTTTCCCGCACCGCATTGCGGTCGCAGGCGCCAGGACGGAAGTATTCAGTGTCCGCCTCGTCGTAGACCACATGCACTCGATCGCTCTCGACGGCAAACCGCAGAACATCGTCGCGCAGGAAGCGCGATACAGCGATAAGCGCTGTGGCAGCCTCCGCGTACTCCTTGAACGGCACGAGGGCGCCGTTCCTTATGTGCTGAACGATAGGAATCTTTTTCTCCACTGCATTCCACAGCAAGGGCAAGCCATCCATACCGTTCAGGTGAATCACGTCTGGCTTCAACTCGTCGATCAGATTTCTTACGGCGATGAAGTTTTTGACAGTCGGGCCGAAGAAGCCGTCAGCGAGTGTTAAGGTGCGTGCACCAGCGGACTTCAATTCACGCTCCAGGCGGCTGGGCATTCCGACGACGGCATATTTCTCGAAACGGTTCGGGTCGACTTTACGAACGAGCTGACACAGACTCTCTTCCGCGCCCGAGTAGGCTGAGGCGTTAGAGACATACAGAACCCTCGGCCGGCTCAAAGGCGTTTCCGCGGATACCGGTGAACGGTAGTGTAATGATGCCAGGCGCTCGGCATTGTCGCGGATTTGCACTCGCTTCCAGAGCCGCAATGCCTCAAGCCCTTCGGGTTCGTCGTCAAGACGAAGCACTTCGTTCGCTGTCTCGACCTCCTCCTGTGAATTCAACATTATGGCCACAGGCATCTCATTAGGCGCTACGCCGTATCGCGCGGCGGCGTCGATAACCGTTTCCCGCATGTCACCCAGGAGTTTTGAGGCAGCTTTCGAGGTGGCCGTGCGCAATCGTTTGTAGACGAGCGCGGGGTGGGAGGGCAGTCCCGGGCCAGAGAGTAAAGACAGCCGCTCAAGGAGCCTGCGTGAAAAAACCAATGGGCCAACTCCTGCCGGCAGCCCGCTGGTCCGCGTCAGATCGTTACTCAGAGCAGAATGGGTACTCACCATTTCGTCCACGAATTCAAGCGGGCCGAGCGCTGTCGCGAGTGACACGAGCGCGATGTGGTCCAAACTCTTGCGCTCGGTAAGCTCAGCCAGGGCTCGCGTCGAGCTGGAGAAAGTCGTCGTGACGATTTGGGCGCCTTCGACGTTGAGGTCCAATAACGATCGACGCTGTGCGTCGCTGTGGACAATGATGTAGGCACTCAAGCCAGTGACGCGTCGCATGCGCCGGTACCACCACTCGATGAGGGTCTCGGAGCCGAGCCGCGCTGTGTGTTGTTTCCAGTCCAGTGAAACTGACTGCGGACTGAGGAACAACGCGATCGGAATCTTCCTCGTGACTTCGGCGGAGTCCCCTGCACATGTTTGATTTTTGTTTGCCATAGTGGTGTTCCCGATCATCAGAGATCGCGGGATAAAACCCGGAAAGCTCCGAACAACTTGTCAAAAAGATTTTTCCTTTGCGTCAGGATTTTCGCTTGTACCTGAATCGAACCAGGTGGTGCGCCGGAAAGAGAGCTAACATCAAAATCAGGAGGGAGATCGACGCGTACGCGGTAGAACGACTGCACGTCGAACGTTGTGATTTCGCCTACCTTCGCCTGTAGCGAGCGACTCTTCCCTCCCGCGTAACTGCCAAGATCTATGTCGACTATCTGATCCGCACGCACTGCGGCCGCCTCTCCTTGCTGGAGGTAAGCCTCCCCGTATGCGTGGCCGAAAGATTCTTTGGTCTTCAGTGTAAGGTTCACGCGCACTGCGTCTTGATATTCGATGAGACGAAGCGTCACAAATAAGAGAATGAGCAAGGCAGCGACTACGGGAATTGCCAAGCCTAGTACCTTGGGCGGCTCGTCTGGCATTAGCGTATCTTTGACTTGAGCACGGCGCCCGGGCCCGAAATTCGGCCCCCCGCCCGGCGTCGCTCCGGTTCTCTCCTGTGTTGTCATCTTTATACTGAGCCTCAGTTCTCGGCGAGGACTATTACCGAAGGTCAAGCTGGTTCCGCACCAGACTGTAATAACTACCGCGACAACCCACGAGCTCTTCGTGCGTGCCCACTTCAACTACCTCGCCCCCGTCTACCAGAATGATCTGGTCTGCGTGTCTGACCGTGCTCATGCGGTGGGCAATCACGACCGCGGTCTTCCCGCGCATGACTTCGTGCAGTCGAGCCACTATGACGCTTTCTGTTTCAGCATCCAGGGCGCTGGTGGCCTCGTCGAAGAACATGTACTTCGGGTTCTTGTATAGCGCCCGCGCGATGAGTATGCGTTGCGCCTGCCCGCGACTAATACCGACCCCATCGCGACCGATCCGTGTTTCATAACCAAGTGGGAGCGACTCGAGAAACTTATCGATCTCGGCCAGCCGGGCGACCTCAGCGACTCGCTTCATATCCACTTCGTCATCGGCTACTGCGATGTTCCTCGACACGGTGTCTGAAAAGATGTAACCGTCCTGCATCACAATCCCGCAGAGCTCGCGCCACTGGCGATGTGACACCTCATTGAGGTTTACGCCGCCCAGTAAAATCTCGCCATCGTCTGGCGCGTAGAATTTGAGTATCAGCCTTAGCAGCGTCGTCTTCCCGCTTCCGCTCCTGCCCACGATGGCTGTTGTCTTACCTGCGGGTATCCTGAAGCTCAGGTTCCGGAAGAGATTTTTTCTGCTTGTGCCGCCATAACCGAAGGACACGTTCCTGAACTCTATGTCCGCCCGCTCGTCAGGCTGCACGGCGGTCGACGAGTCTTCTTCGTCGCTAATCTCGTGGATCTCTTTGGCGCGCTGGTAGCTCAGGGCAGCTTCGTGACTCTGGCTGATCAACATCGCAACCTGGTTGAGCGGCCACGACAGTTGTCCTATGACGTATTGAACCGCGACCATTGTTCCAAGTGACATCTCTGCGTTAATCACCGCCTTAGCCACCAATAAGGTCAGAACGAGGTTTTTGATCTCGTTAATCGCCAGCCCCCCAACACCCTGAAGGTGGCTTAGCAACTGCGTCTTGACCTGGATTTTTCCGATGGCGTGCTGCGCAGCCTCCCACTGCCAACGGCGCTGCTGCTCGGCGTTGTTGAGTTTGATCTCCTGCATTCCGGCGAGGAACTCGATGACGATTCCCTGCTTCTGAGCCGACAGGTGGAAAGCCTTGAAGTTGAGCAGTCTTTGCCGCTTTATGAAAAGCGCGATGTATCCGATATACATGGCGGAACCGGCGAGATATACCGCGAACAGCAAAGGCTGGAAGAGCGCGAGCGCCGCGCCGAAGACGATGAGCGTTAACGTGGCCAACAGTACCTGCCACAAAGTGCCCGTCAGCAACTGTTGCAGTGACTTGTGGTCGTTGATGCGTTGCAGCAGGTCGCCAATCAGCTTCCCGTCGAAGAAAGAAACAGGGAGACGGGTCAGCTTCATGAGGAACTGCGATACCAGCCTCATGTCGATCCGTACCCCAATGTACGCCAGCATGCATTCCTGCATCATGTTGACGCTCATCCGGCTGCACACCAGCACCAGTTGCGCGAGTAGAATGACGAAAACCAAATTGAGGTTACGGTTCAACACGCCGGCATCGACGACTGCGGCGCTCAGAAACGGAAGGCCAAGTTGGACCAGGAGCACCACCGCTATGCCGATACCGAGTGGCCAGAGGTGTCTTCTCACGTCGCGCCATAGCGGCCACCAAAGATCGGCGCCAGCGGTGAAGTGAGGCTTCGACTCAACGGTGAGAAGCCGCTTCGTTGGCTCGAGCAGCAATATCACTCCCCAATTCTGTTGGTCGGTATCCAGCCAGCAGGTTTCGAATTCGTCTCTCGTGTAAGTGGTCAGACCCGCCGCCGGGTCTGCGAGGTAGACGGTGTTCCCTCGAATGCGGTGGATGACGACAAAATGGCCGTGCGGCCAGAATGCTATGCACGGAAGCGGCGCTTTCTGTTTGAGATCATCGAACGACACTTTCACCGCCAGCGTGCGGAAGCCAAGCTTTTCGGCTGCGCGGGCGATGCCGGCCAGGGATGTCCCCTGCCGATCTTGCTGGCACAAACTCCTAACGAGTTGTTTCGAGACTTTTCGCCCGTGATGACGAGCGATCATCTCGAGGCACGAGGGCCCGCAGTCCATCGTGTCGAATTGGTAAGAGATCGGGAAACGTTTTCGCTTGAACATGGTTTCCTTCGGCTTCCTATGAGGCCGTAGCGAGCTTCGGCGCGTTAGCTTGGTCTAATTTTGACTACAGGATGAGACAGTGAGCGGTCAGCTGGCCCAGCTTGCTGTGTACGGGTCGTACGTGCATTTCGCGGGCTTCGAATAGGGGTCGGCAGCGTCTTGCGTGAAGGCCCGACAGTCTGTGCAAACGTACCGAAACTCACAATCGCGACAGACCGCAACCTGATCCTTAGTGATGCTCCCGATTTGGACCAACTGAGGATCATTCACCACATTTTTCAGTTTCGTGTGACCGGCGTTGCCGAACGAGCGTCCCATCGCCGGGCATGCCTTTATCTCCCCATCGGCTGCGATGCCGATCTTCCGGTTAAGGCACGTGTTGAAATTCTGCGCTTCGGTAAAATGCTCGACCGTCATCGAAAAGAAGCGTGGAGAGATAAAGCCGCATGAGGAAGGCGTAACCGGAAACGTGTAATAGTCGATGATGATGGCGAACCGGTCCACTCGTAACCGAGACCTCTGCGGGCTCGAGTGCACTGTGATCTTGGAGATAACCTGGTGATCGAAGCAGAAGGCCTTTAGGGTTTCGGCCGTCAACTCTGGGTGGAATTTGATCACCAAATCCAGGTGGCGGAGCCGATGACTCTGACAATGAGCAACAATCTCTTCCAGATCTGCCAGCGTGAGTTCATCGTATGCCCGCACCTGCACTGCCTGACATCCCAGCTCGTCAAGTTGCGAGAGGAGACTGTCGTAGTTGTGCTTTGACGAACGGTCTATATCGATGATGGCGTTCGTGATCGTTTCCGGCCGCTGCCACGTAAGGTCTAACTTTGGAAACCGCTCCGGCTCGTCGCACCAGAACCCGTAACCTTCTTCCGTCAGAATGGCAAAATAATCGTCGATGACCTGATCGCTGTCTCCTTTGAATCGACGTTTGATCTCGGTGATCGACAACCCGGCGAGATCGGTCAGAATGTAGAACAGGTCGTTCGGGATGAGTCTCATCCTTTGTTTCTGAAGGTCGCAGATGGTGCTCCTACGGGCGCCTTTCACCGGGAGACAGTTAGCATGGAGTTTGAAGACTTCAGAGGCTTGGGTCATTTTTCTTCCTCCTCACTGGACTCAGCCGGCACCACTCTTGAAATGTGTTTGTAGAAGTTGAAGCACTCGTATTGCAACGCGCGGGCTGCGCTGCTGCTATATGACCGACAGGCGTACTTTGGTCGCGGCATCATGTCAATGAGCATCATGTGCATCGGGAGGGGAGTCTCTTTATCGGTAAAGTAGGGTGCAATCTCGTTAGGCTGCGGCATAAAGACTATCCGCCAGGTACTTGGCGACCTTTCGTTCTAGATGATAGTTACAGGGAACGGATACCATGCCGAACTGCCCGACCGGGTTAACTTCGAGGAAGACGTAACGGCCGTCAGTCGTCCGGACAATGTCTATCGAGCCGGTATCCAAACGGAGATCGTCCATCAACTTCCGTATGGCCGATTCGATCGAAGAGGGCAGTTTGTACGGCACCTCTCTATTAGGGTCTTCGTAACAATACTTGCGGAAGTCCGACTGAGTAGCAACCTTCTGTTGAGTGAACATAGCCATGCTGTAGCACTCACCGTTGAGGTAGAAGGTCCTGATCTCATATTTCTTTTCAAGCTTCTCCTGGTACAAAGAAGGGAAAGCGGCGTGTCGACGATGCTCGGTCACGAACTCGTCGTCGATCACAGACGTGTACGTTCCGAATTCACGGTCGTCAAAACTACACATCAAGATGTCTCCGATAGGTTTCGTGATTACGGCGCCGTGCTTTTCGATGAATCGTTGCAGCTCGTCGGCATTGGCGGTAACGATCGTGTCAGGAACATCCAGGCCGGCTTCACTGGCCAGTGTTAGCACATGTAACTTATTAGGCGCTGCATTCTTCGGGTCGCTCAGCCAATGCGCTGAGGAGAGACTCGAGATAAGGAATTTGGTCACTGCCTGTAGCTCTTTAAAGATGTGACTGCAAGCGTAGAACACGTTGGAGTCACTGCGATACGACGGCTCGGCAAATAGTCGAGGGACACTCACGTCAGCGGTGTAAGCCCAGCGTCTAAACCACACCACCTTGATGTCCGACGGATCCATCTCGGCCCCGTCGATATTAATCCGGACGCTCACCTTTCCCTTGCTTATCGAGTAGATGGCCCCGCCGCTCTGCTGGGCCCTGGCGATGTCGGTCGCGTTGATCCGTACGTGCGGGATTCCCCACGCCCGCAACCAATCGAGCACTACTTCAGTGGTCCCTTCGATAAAAGACTGACTCAGGATGCAAATCATATTGTGACTCTTCTCCGGCATCCTCCGCCGGTTCTAAGGCTACGATGAAGAAGTGGGTTGTTCTGGCGAGTCGAATTCCCAAAAATCGAGGTCGAACGTCCCATCGGGGCCGCTTGGCGAGTAGGTAGCGACTGCCGTGTAAGTAACGTTGCTGCCGCCGACTATCCACGACTCGTCTTCGGGGTCGAAACTGAACAGCTCGTTGTTAATGCTCTCGAGTTCCTCGCCTTTAGAAATGTTTTTCTCTTTCATGATCTTCTCTCTCTCTCTCTCTCTCTCTCTGAAGGCTGATGTGCGGGTAAGGTGCATCCGGGTTGTACGCCAGGATGCACCTTAAGGACTGCGCTTAGCAGTCCATCGCGATTAATGAACCGTCTGACGTTTCTAGCTCACGCCGCCGCCGCCATCCACCCCGGATTCCAATTCCGCAAACACGAAATCGGCATCCCCACCGCCATCGGGTCCGGTCGGCGTGAAGGTAATGCTTCCTGAGAGAGTCTTGCTGCCGCCGACAATCCACGACTCGTCTTCCGGGTCGAATGAGCCAAACAGCTCGCTGTTAATTCTTTCGAGTTCCTCACCGTTGATGATGTCTTTCTCTTTCATTGCTTTCTCCTCTTGCAATCGCTGAATAACTCAGTCGTTGCGGCTCTTGTTAGTGTCTATGCAGAAACGTCGTGACTCATGAACCGCCCACACGGCTGAAAAAGACGCCGCTCTCTAAAAAGGCTTTAGTGATTTCTGCTTTAGACACTAAAGGGGGACCAGGTTCTACGGATTCATCAGTCACTAACCTCTAAATCAACTTGCATACCAGCGCAGACCCGGTTGTTGCTCGCGCATTTTTCGCCAATTTGTTGGTCTTTACTGCTCGCCTTGCCGCTATAGACCAACGGTGCTGGCACCGTCGCTGCCAATACTGGTGGCACTTGCCGCCACCTGACTTGCCATCGTCTCTTCGCGACAGTTGCAGCTCAACAGCCGTTTTAATTTTCGTTGCAGCCCGAACCGTGAGAGCCCAAGCATGGCGGCGGCGCGTGAAATGTTGTTGTGGTGATAGCTGAGCGCGTTCTCGATCATCTGCTGCTCCAACTCCGCAACGGCCTCTGGTAATGTTCGCGGTTGCGAGTCTCGAGTTCGTGGGAATGCGCGTGTCTCGTCGCTGCCGTTCGGCGAGTGAGAAGCTGTAATTTCAGTCGAGGGTTTGGATGACGACAGTTGTGCTTTGACGTGTGAATGAAGCAGGGAGCATCCACTTACGCCGCCCGGCGGAGTAAACACAACCAACTGTTCGACGACGTTGGCCAGTTCGCGGACGTTTCCCGGCCAGTTGTAGAGCATCAACTCTTTCAGCAGGTCGGGTGCGAGGACTATGCCCTTCTTGTTCTCTCTCTTCGAGAACTTTTCCAGCAGGTGATGGACCAGCATGGGAATGTCTTCACGGCGGTCTCTCAGCGGCGGCAGCGCGATGTTGATGCCGTTGATCCGGTACCACAGGTCAGCACGGAACGTACCCTCGGCAACCATGCGGCTGAGGTCGCGGTTGGTTGCCGCGATGACTCTGATGTCAGTTTTAATTACCTTCGATTTTCCCAGCGGATAGACCTCGCCGTTCTCCAGGAATCTCAGTAGCTTTGGCTGGATTTCCAGCGGCATGTCGCCTATCTCGTCCAGAAAGAGTGTGCCGCCATCGGCACTTCGGATGATCCCCAAAGAATCCTGATAGGCCCCGGTGAACGTGCCCTTCGCATACCCGAACAACTCCGATTCGGCGATCTCCCGGGGGATGGATGAAGCGTTGTAGGCGATGAAGGTCTTGTCGGCGCGATCGCTGTACCGGTGGATGGCCCGGGCCGCTAACTCCTTTCCGGTGCCGCTCTCGCCCGTGATCAGTACGATGGTACGGCTGCCATGCAACATTCTGATCCGTTCGGTCACGTTCCGCATCACAGTGCTTCGATAAATGATCCCATCTCTGGCGCTGGTAACCGCGTCCTGTTGTTCATTTGAGAGGAGATCGCGTGACAAGGCTGCTGCATCATGCATGGCTAATTCCCTGAATATGCTTCTATCAGTGATGCCTTAGAAGTTTCGCGCTTTATATATTGGTGCTTTGGAAAGTCGGGAAAGCGAGGAAGTGTGTGCTGCGGTATTGGGGCCAGGAATATCGTTGGACCACCAGCGGTCCAACACCTCTTCGTACAAGTCCATGACCGCCTTCGCGTTGTTTTGTATCGTGTACCCGGTTTCGACGTGGCGCCTGGCGGCCCTTACTAATCTGTGAGTCAGTACCGGTTTCGTCAGAATTGATTCGATTGCAGCCGCCAGGCTTTGAACGTCGCCCGCCTGCACTTTGAGACCTGTCTCTCCATCGACGAACAACTCGTGACTGCCGCCCGAGTCGGTTGCGACGATTGGTAATTCCATAGCCATCGCTTCCAGTATGCAAATACCCAGCGGCTCGCGGTCAGAACAAAGCACGAGTACATCGGATGCGGCTTCGATCATGCGAATGTCGCGCTGAAAAGAAAGGAACGTCGCGTTACTCGCCAGTCCCGCCTTTTCGATCTGCTCGACGATCTCCGAATAGTATTGCTGGTCCTCCGCCTCGCCGACGAAGACGAGGTGAAGATCAGGAAGTCTTTTCCGAACTGATTCAGCCGCCGCTATGAGCAGATCCTGACGTTTGTTGCGGGCGAAGCGAGCAATGTTGAGCACGATCGGAACGTCTGGCGGAAGTCCCAATTGCTGTCTAACAACCGCCTTGGAAAAACTCGCGCGGGAAAAGTGATCGACGTCGACCCCGTCGTGTATCACCCTGATCCTGTTCCCCTCGATATCTCTTCGTTCCGCCTCAGCCCGTACGAATTCGGAAACCGCGATAATCGCTTCCGAGCCCTTAAGGTAGTCCGCGATACCTTGAAGAACGGCGATTCTAAGGTGGTATATAACGGGAATGCCCAGGAGTCTTGCCGCTACGATGACGGGGATACCCGACGCCGCATTGATGTGGACCACGTCCGGTTTTATTTTCCTCAAGACGGAGAGGGTAAAGAAAAAGTTCTCCACCGAATTCGAAGAAAAGTCTCTATTCGGAACAATGACCTCCGCCCCGAAGTGTTGTAGTCGTTCAGTGAAATACCCGCAGGCACCAACCAGGGCGTAAGGTTTGTATAACTCCCGGTCCAATTCACCGGCGAGCTGGCATAAGCACTCCTCTGCCCCCGAATAGGCAGACGGTGTCGACACAAAGAGGATCTTCCTCTGTCGTACGCGGGTTCGATGTCCAAGCGGATGCTGCACAGCAGGTGGTCTGGGTTCGCTGTCCAGCGCACGTTGCTTTGACAGCGTCTCCCTCTTCCATGAGAGCAGGTCGCGCAGCGATCCGCTTGCCTTGTGTCGAGAGCCGATCACGGCCCTGGCGATATCGACGTGAGTCGAGTTCCTGATACGAAGCGATTCCGGAAGTTCTCGGGGGTGCGCCTGGTATTCGGCGGCCGCGTCGAAAGGGACGGCCTTGATCGATCTTTGAAAAGCGACGCGAAGCGCATTTGCAGCTTTGCGAAACGTTTGGTGTTGGCCCATGAGCAACGACGCCGGCAAGCCGTCCTTTAGAACACACGCAAGCTGCTGCGCCAACCGCAGCAGGTTTACGGCTCCAGACGGCAAAGTGCATGTTCGTATGGCCTCGAGAAACGTCGCGTCATATATCTCGGGCGTACAATCGGACGGGAATCCGACGACGGGCGTGAAGGCGTTATCGTGATGCAAATGGTGAGTAAAGGCTCTGGCCAGCAGATCAGGCGGCGTAAAGTCGTACTCGAGAGTCAAAAACGCAACGTGCGAAGTGCGGCTATCTCTGGCAGCTTGCAGAAAGGCTTGGGACCGGGTCTTGTGCTGGGTCAGAATTCGAATCACACCGGCACGCTCCAGGATGCTGTCCAGCGTCGTATTCACATCCTCGCTGTGAACCAGAACTCGCAAATCAATGTCAGGATTTGTCATCCTGAATCTCTCGATGAAAGATTCAAGCAACGTTCGAGACATCGCCTTGCAGAGGTACGGACGCCAAGAGATGGACTCCGGCACGTATGGAATGTAAAGAATGGCAGATAATGTTGAGATCATCTGAGTGATCCGACTCAAACGAAACGGGGTTGTGACGAGGATCTGTTTTGCTGTGAAATCCTGCTAACTAAAGCTCTGTCCACTACAACGTGAGCCTGAAAACTCACACTGCTCAAGAGTATCGTCACCCTATCTGCGTCTGCATCCTGCATCTCACGCTCAAAGACACCGTGGAGCTTTTGGAACCGGCCGTCGTTTATTACTACTTCATCACCGGCCTTGAGCTCCGCGAGCGTTTTCACAAAACCATCCGTTCCGATTCTCGATCGAATCAGATCAATGACCTCCTCATGAACGGGCGCCGGCTGGTTGTTGAAACACACTAAGCTGTGGACTCCGCGGGTAAATCGTATTCTGTGGTACACGTCGTTGATTCTAAAACGCGCAAAGGTATAACCCGGGAACAATGGCTTAATAACACGACTCAACTGACCGGTGAACTGGTTGCACTTGTTAACAAGCAACTTAGGATTCAGAGTTTCCAATCCCCATGCTTGCAAGTTGCTGCTAGCACGCTCTTCTTGTTTGCGGTGAGTATGGACAACATACCAGTTAAGAGTGTCTTCGATTGGAGTTGACATGGGTGCACCGCTTTTCCGGTTGAATAAAAGGCACAGCTACCGCACTTTGAACCGCTCAGCTTTGTGCGATCAAAAACTAGTCAGCCCGCTCGTCGTACGATTCAGAGAGAGCAGTCGAATGGCCCTTTCAGTAACCATTCAGAACCGCCGGCTGCTCCTCTATTTGGTTGTCAGTTTTGATTACCGGGCCGTTGGGGGAAAGGCCGGCACATTCCACATTCGGTGCTGCCGATGAAGTGAGTTTCCTTGGGCTGATTCAGTCACCCAGCGATCCTTTTCCGTGCATCAATAGACTTTTGACGTCTTGCTTCTTAGTCGTACTGACTCTGTAAAAGATGCGAGAATCGGATCCTTCGTGTTCTACAATCAGCCCTTCAGAAACAAGCTTCGTTACTGCTTCCGAAACATTTCGCATTTCAAATCTTATCCTTTGGCGGAGCAACCACCACTCCACAATGCCGTCTAAGGTGTCGCCAGCCTCAGGATTCTCATAGAGGTACGCAAGAATGTAATAACTAACTTCTCGCGCCTTTTCTTTCTGATCGAGTTGCATCGTTTCCTCTGGAATTCGTCTATGCATTTGCCGTGCAACAGAAATCTATGAGCAATCTTGCAATCAACTGAATCGTAGTATGGGTATTTCTAACCTTGGAGATTGCGAGCGCCTTGATAATCGTTTTGCTTTCATGACTTAACACCGTGGCATTTTTAACCTGGCCCGGACAGCAGATTGCCCGTCCTCACTGAAGCTCGGTTACCTTAAACTTCTCAACATCGATTTTGTGTTTACGGATCAGCTGCCAAAAGGTCCGCCGTTCTTTTTGTGCCGCCTGTGCAGCTCTGGTTATGTTTCCTCTGTATGCAACCAGAAGGTTTCGGATATAGTTTGTTTCGAATTCCGAGATCACGTTCGCCTTAATTTCCTGAAACGACAATTCATCCGAGGGGCTAATCTCTCCAGAGAAGATTATTTGATCTTCCTGAATAGTTTTTTGAGTGCTGAGAACAACTACTCGCTCAATCACATGTTCTAGTTCACGAACATTGCCGGGCCAGCTGTAGAGCATCAGTTTGCGTTCTGCTTCAGGCGAGAATTCAATCGCTGGACTGTTTAGTTGGACAGCCTTCTCAGCGAGGAAATGATGGGCCAGAAGAAGTACATCGGTTGATCGGTGACGTAAGGCCGGCAGGATGATTGGAACAACATTTAACCGGTAATAAAGATCCCGGCGAAGAGCTCCGGCCGCGATCGCTTTTTCAAGATCCGCGTTGGAGGCAGCTATGATTCGCACGTCTCCTCTCGTCGCCTTCGTGCTGCCCAGCGGGCGGTATTCCTTGTCCTGAAGAAATCGCAATAATTTGACCTGGGCCAGAAGCGGCAGGGAATCGACTTCATCTAAAAACAGCGTCCCCTTCTCTGCTTCCTGAATCACCCCACTGCGGCAACCGGATGCTCCAGTGAAAGCTCCGCGATCATGGCCAAACAATTCGTTCTCGAGCAACTCCACCGGAATGGCGCCACAATTGACCGGAACGAAGGGCTTGTCCGCCCTCTCACTTAGATAATGAATAGCGCGTGCGACCATCTCCTTCCCTGTTCCCGTTTCACCGGAAATCAGCACGGAAATGTCAGACTTAGCCAGTATTGGAATCTTGTTTATCTCAGCAATGAAGACTAGACTCTTGCCAATAAGTTGTTGCAGGCCCAGTTTCTGTGTTAGAGCTTCCCGGGTCTTCTGTACTTCTTTTTGTTCCATAGCTTGATAACGTCTGCGTTTCAGGACAAATAAAGGCACGTTGCCGAGATTACGCAACAAAGCGGCTCGGAGTCTTTAACGAGTTCCTAACTAATTGCTAATCGTCTGCTAAAAGCGTTAGAGATTGAGAAAGTGGTGGGAATCGTCAGTCGAGAAATCCAACGCGCCTTAGTAAGTCCTTGAATCTCGCGTCATTGCGCAGGCCCTTAAGTTCAGGGCTGACCTTGAGCCAAATCAGCCAGTCATTGCACTCGTCATAAAGCTGTTCAAGTAGCTCAAACACGCGCTCCTTCGGTCCAAGCGCCAGATGGATCACCAACATGCTATAAGGCGAGACATACTTCCTGAGTGAAATGTCCTGCAAAATATTGAGGAGAGTTTCAGCTTCGGCAACCTCACCGGCTAGCGCATGCGCATAACCCATGAAGCCGAGCGCCAGGTAGGCTTCCTCATCCAGCTTGTAGATAAGCTGGCACTCCGCGATGGCTTCGGCCAAACGTTTTTCCTGGATATGAACACAGGCCCGGAGGAAATGCGTTGGCATGTAATTGGGTTCAAGCTCGATTGTTTCATTCAGAAGGTTTATCGCTCGCTCGTACTCACCTTTTAAGTAGTACGTGGTAGCCAGATTCATGCTGATCTGAAGAGAGAACGGGTCAAGCTCAAGAGCAGTTTCATAGCGCTTTATCGCTTCGTCAAAGCGGCCCATGAACGTCAAATAGGAACCGTATCGCTGATGCGCCGAGACCAGATGAGGATCCAACTCGAGAGCTCTTCTATACTCACTTTCCGCCGCAGTCCAATCGTGATCGTAGTACACTCGGACCAGGCCCAAAGATGAATGAGCTTCCGCCAGATTGTTGTCGATTCCAACGGCTCGCAGCGCCGCTTCCTTCGCTTTGGGCAAAACCTCGCGCGGTGGGAAGTAGACATTTGACAGCCTGAAATAGGCATCCGCCATTCCGCAGTAAGCCAGAGCGTAATTGGCGTCAATCAAGATGGCCTCTTTGAAAGCCTCGATCGCTTTCAACACCCATTCTTTGCTGTACTTATTCCAGAAATAGCGCCCTCTTAGATAGAGATTGTAGGCTTCGGTGTTCTTTGTTGGCTGTTTGATGAGGCGTATCTGGTCCTGGCGAGAAAGCTTTAATTCCAAACTTTCCGAGATGGCCTTTGCAATCTCGTCCTGAACGGCAAGAATATCGGATGAGCGGCGATTGTATTGCTCGCCCCAAAGCTGCGTTCCATCGGAAGCCTTAACCAACTGACCCCTGATGACTAGTGTTTCACCCAGGCGCATAACTCGAATCATCAGTAAGGCTCCGACGTTGAGCAAAAGACCAACTTCCTGGGGATCAACCTCCTTCCCTTTGAAAGGAAAAATTGTGCTACATGCCAGAACGCGGAGCTTGGGAATTCGCGAGAGTATATTGATTATGCTTTCGGTAATGCCATCCGAGAGATATTCAACGTTAGAATCATTGCCGGGACCTTGCAGCGGTAAGACGGCAAGAGAGTCGATGGGCTCCTCCTGAAGCGCCATTTTGTCGGTAGCCGGGCGCGCATCTCTTATGGCTGGTCGCTCTGGGGAGACCTCTGTCACTCCAGCGATGAAGCGATATCCCTGGCGGGGGATGGTTTCAATAAACTTAGGACTGGAGCGGACCTCACCCAGTATTTTTCGCAATATCGACATGCTGACAGTGATGTTGTTCTCTTCCACAATCGCGTCCGGCCAGATCCTTTTCATCAAGTCTTCCTTCATGACTAGTTGACCACGCATTTCCACGAGGAAAAGCAGCAGATCCAGAATCTTGCCTTTGAGCGGAACTGGCTGGCCCCGATACAGAAGACGGCGTTGAGCTCCTTCCAAACGAAATCCGTTGAACTCATAGACCTTGGAGGCCACTTCTCTTGGCATAAACAAACTCGCGTTTGCAGTGTCGGCTACGGGGGGGAATTGAAGTAGCACTGCGCAGATCAGGATTCTGATCCCTGGGAGAGACTCGGGGAGAGTTTGCGTCGAGCCTCAGGATCGTGTGCACCTCACCGCCGGAGGGGAGGAGGTGTTGAACTGCCCGCAACTATAAACAGCCAACATCCTGTAATGCCTACAGGTTGTTTTGGCGGCTGAGGATACAGTTGGGGCTTGGAGAAGAGAATAGAGGGATTATGGCAAGAAATCAAAGTAGGCCACGAACCCCGTCGAAAGTTGGCCCAAACCATCGATCTCAAAGAGGAGTCTTATCTCGGGCACGGATTGGTTGTCGCGCAAAGATTGGTCCAACACTCCGGGCCGTTAGTCGGTCGGCTCATTGTCATGAGGGATTTCGGGCTCGGCGGTAAGGTTTCCCAGCCCCAGGAGGGTTTGGCAAAACTCGATCCAGTCGGGCGTCACATTACTGAAAATAATGTTCTCGTCTACAAAGATCCCATCTGTCACGGTGAAATTCCTCTGCACATAGACATAATCCTCATCGGTTAAGGTCCTTGCCTCTTCGACGATCTCACCGTCGACCTCTTTTCTAATTCTCCTTGCGTTTTCTGGTTTTTCAGTCCAGCCAGAAAACTGACGAAGCTGACCGAGCGGGTAGGCTTTACTATACCTTCCAAGGATTGTCATATCTTACCTACAAGAGTTAATGTTTCAGCGTTATCAGTCACCCGATTTAATCAATCGCCCAGGATGATCCCATCGCCCAGGGTGATGCCGTCACCCAAGATGATCCCGTCGCCCAGGATGATTCCATCACCCAGAATGATCCCGTCGCCCAGAATGATTCCATCACCCAGGATGATTCCGTCACCCAGGATGATTCCGTCACCCAGGATGATTCCGGAAACCATTACAGAGTCAGAGATAGTTACACTGTTCGCGCTGAGCTCTCCGTTCCCTATCAAAATACCGTCGCCCCTCAACGCGCCAGAGTTAATTAAGGAGCCACTCGACAGCGTCTCACCCGTAGATAGCAGGACGTCACCTGGAAACAGTATCCCGTCATAACTCACACTCGATGACACGCTACGGTGACCCCTCATCAGAGGATTCGAGAGGACGTGACCATCCAAAGTTATTGACTGATTTGAAATATCAACGGCGTCGGACATGAGTACGTCATCTGACACCATAACTCCATCGGCAACGAAGCTGTTGTTCGTCCAAAGAGCATCTCCATTCGTAATCGGTTGTCCTCCGGAGAAGAGGACGCCCCGATTGATGATTAGGCCGTCAGAAAGGAGTAAACCGTCGCCGAGCAGTTCTCCCGTGCAATATGGTCCTTGAAAACGAGTGATCAGTGCAGTTCCTGACATGGTATTGAACTTACGTACAATCGTGCCGCTCCAACTGAAACTGCTATCAGAGAAAGAGGAAAAGGCGGTGACTGGTCCGGTCAGCAATGGCGTGCCCACCTGGACCGGTGAGGCGAGATCCTGTCGGGCTAACTGCGCCAACTTCATAGCGCCTTCGATATTCAGTTCCCCTGCTCCCTGGTCCAAAACTCCGAAACCATTCAAACTCTGGGCCGTGTATTCCATAAAAGCCTTCATCATATTCGGGGTCAGTTTTGGATTGATTTGTAGCATCAGGGCAGCCGCACCCGCTGCGATTGGCGTTGCGACTGACGTTCCGCTCATCCGCATCACTCTCATCGCCGGCTGTGTGCCGAGCGCCGACACATTTAAAGTGGGATTCAAAGTAACAATGAGGTTGTTATGCGCCTGCGCAAAAACTAGTTTGTTCCCGGGTGCTACTAAATCCGGCTTCAACAAGTTGTCGTGATGAGCAACACCGTCTTCGTCCACCCAGAAACTGCGCGTCGGGCCCCGTGAACTATAAGTGGCAACTGCGTCGTCTAGTCTTGCACCAGTTTGAAAGGTATTGGAAGCCCCGATCGTAAAGGCAGAAGGTTCATTGGCTGGAGAGTGAATAGCGCCATAAATCTTTTGCCCGGAAGCATCCTTTCCCTCATTACCAGCCGCTGCAAATACCACAATGCCCGAATTTACTAAACCGCGAACGGCACGACAGAGGACATCATATTTGTACGACTCGACAGCGCGCGTCCCGAGACTCAGGTTGACGATCCGAATGTTGTACTGGCGTGCGTTCGTCGCTACCCAGTCAAGTCCGGCCAAAACGCTTTCGATGGTTCCCTCACCGGTGCTGTTTAAAACGCGAATGTTCAGCAACGAGGCCCCAGGCGCGATTCCTGTGTACGCAGCTCCAGCGCCCGCGGTACCCGCCGCCGCCGCTGCCACAAAGGTGCCGTGCCCATAAGGATCGTCGGTGCGGTTCTCGCCTGTGAAATCAACGGCTGCGATGACCCGAGAGCCGCCCCCGGAAGAAGAGAATTGCGCATGATCGACATCAAAGCCCGAATCCAAAATAGCAATGCTGATCCCGGCGCCATTTATCACGCCACGGCCGGCAGCAAATGCCGCGGCTTGCCCGGCACTTGCACCGGTAGTGTCTGTCACATGTCCGGAAGCGCTCACAACTTCATTGGAGGAGACGTGAGAGATCTCCGGGAAAGAGGCCAGCTCAGTAATCATTCTAAAGGGCAGCGTCAGTGAGAAACTCCCGAGGCTTTTCATTTCTCTGCGTAGATGAATGCCGTGCCGATTGAGGAAGGCAATTAAACCGGCGCTTCTAGTCGTGCCCAGCGTTACGAGCACTGTCACCGATTCGTCTGGGTTGTGCTCACTCCCTTTCAAAAGTGGCGAAACTTTGTGTGCTCTCTTCAGCAACTGAGAAGATTGGTTTGAGCTCGCCTGTGTGGCCTCAAAAGGCAGGCAGTCAGGATTTGTTAGCAGTATCGCGATTACAAGAAAGACAGGAACGAGACGGGTAGCGTTCTTACGTGTGCTGAGCATTGCAAACTCCTTATCAGAATAAGGGGGGCCATCTGGTTCGCGAGAGGAGCTATGAACTGGAGATTCAATCTCCTTCGTCGCCGAAAACATCGTCACGCTAAAACCTCATGTGACTTATCACTTGTGGGCGGGAATATAGGTGTCTGGAGAAATGAAAATCTTTAGCTGATTGCTAATTGTTTGCTAACTATTAGTAAACGTAACCGCGTTGGGCGTTGTATCGGATGAGGGTATACTGAGAGCGTCGGTACGTCCCCATCTGCGCCGCCGTGCGACTCAACTTCACTTTGAAGTGTGTGACGAGTTCGCACAATTGTTCTCTTGGGTTTAGGCGATCGTCGCGTCTTGTTTGTTCGATGAAGTCTCTAAAACTTGGGCGGTGAGAAAATTTCAAGTTATGACCGAAATCTGTAGGGAAATTTCACGTTATGCCCGACAAGAATTTCATTTAATGACCGAATCGTCCGCGTAAGTTATTGATTCCGTGATCGGCCGATTTCACTTTATGACCGAACCCACATACTGTGTGGGTTCCGGCATTAAATGAAATTTGTCGGTCATAAAATGAGAATTTTGTCGGTCATAAAATGAAATTTGCGCGCACGATCTCATAGAACCGAGCGGCAAAAACGTAAACCCATGATTTCGGTCGGCTTTGCGCGCGTTAGCAAGAAACGTCCGTGTCGGATTTGCGGCAAACCCACTTATTGTGACTTCTCGCGGGACGAAGGTACTTCCATCTGCATGCGCATCAGCGCGGGCTCTCGCGGGCTATCGCGGCAACGGTGGAAATATTCACGTCCATCCTGAGATTCCATTCATCACGATTCGAGCGACCTTTAACAGGCGGATTAGTCAATCAGTTCCTCCAGCTCCTCTTGAAATCAGAGCTGCTGTTTTTCAAGAACTGATTAGGATCTCGCCCGCTTCAAATTAACTGGCAGAACTTGTCGCCGGCCCAGGAGGGTTGCTCCAACGATAACTGGAAGGACTTGGAAGATCAGCCTTAGAGTCTGAATAGCTTCTCCCTCGTTTGAGGTGTCGTTTTTGGGTACTGGTTCAAATTGGAGCAGTACCCCTTTTTTGTGCAGACTTTTCGATTTTTTGTGCAGAACGACTTTTTGTGCAAAGCCCTCGCTCGCATCAGAGGGCCGCGCCGCACCCACCCGCTACCGCGGGTGGTACTGATTGTGCCCCAAGCACGGGGCCTGACTGTG
>Ga0126311_10000037_pt1 | contig 71576 bp, 68 predicted proteins | sample Plot61_FD_92539 | JGI IMG/M metagenome (GOLD analysis project Ga0126311, IMG submission 92539) | Serpentine soil microbial communities from UC McLaughlin Reserve, CA, USA - Plot61 | ecosystem: Environmental > Terrestrial > Soil > Grasslands | place: USA: UC McLaughlin Reserve, Lake County... | reverse complement strand
CGGCACGAGCGCCCGCTCGGCGCGGCGGAAGACGGCCAACAGGACGAGGCCTACTGCTGCGAGACCGGCGAGCAGGGTGAGGACCCGGCGCCATGGCGAGCTCAGCTCGGCGTTCGCCTGCGCGGCCAGCACTGGCAGGCCGCCGAGGCGGGCGCTCACGCCGGGCGGCGGGTTCAGCTCGGCGCGCATCGCGTCGATCACGCGCTGCTGGTCCTCGAGGTCCATCAAGCGGATCCCGAACGCGAGCGTGGCGGCGTCGCGTCTGGGCGTGAGGACGGCTTTGGAGAAGTACGGCGGCACGGAGGCGAGCAGCGTGTCGATCGCTCTCTGCGATCTCGCGTCGGCGCCCTGCAGCAGATCGGGCAGCGAGAAGGCCGGGCAGAGCGTGGCGGTGCGGCAGCCCTTGGCCTCGGCGTAGCCGAAGCGTCTCAGCACGCGCTGCTGGTAGTCGGTCATCCAGCGCACGACCTTCGGGCTTGCGACGTTGTCGCCCTGGACGAGCAGATCGATCTCGCCGGAGGACGCCGTTCTGTCCTGGAGCGTGTTGAGGTCGGTGAGCGCGGACATGTCGGCGGGGACGAGCTGGCGGATGTCGGAGACGACCTTGGTCTGGGTGTCGGCGATCCAGCCTATGAGTGCGAGCGCTGTGGCGATGGCGAGGACTCGCTGGGGCTTGTGGAGGGAGGCGTGGAGCACGGCTCTCGTGGCGTCTTGGAACAGCTCGCGGGCTCCGGCTGTAGCCGCTGCGATCTGGCTAGGGATCGGCGTGGCCGCGGGCGGGTCCTGACGACTCCGGGTGCGCGCACGTCCGCCTGACGGCGGCCGCACGTGCATCCTCATCGCCACCCGCCCGATCAGCGTTCCTGGCTTCGGCGTGAGTGCGAGCGCTGCTGATCCGGCTGTCAGGGCAACTGCGAACGCGAGTGCGATTCCTACTACGAGCAGGATCCCGAAGCCGCGGACCATCGGGATCGGCGAGAGGAACAGGACGAGGAAGCCGGTGGCGGTTGCGAGTGCTGCGGTGGCGATCGTGGGGGCGCCGGCGCGCGCTGCTCTTGCCACCGCTTCGGTGCGGTTGGCTCCGTCTTGCTCCTGCTCTTGGACACGCGACTGGAACTGGATCGCGTAGTCGACGGCGAGGCCGATGAGAACGGGCAGGACGGCGATCGTGGCCATTGTGAGGCCGGCGCCTACGAGCGCCATGGCGCCGAACGTCATCCCGGCGGCGGCGAGCGCGATCAGCAGTGGGAGGAGTCGCAGACGGGCCTTGAACAGCAGCAGGAGGGCGAGTGCCATCGCGGCGACGGCGACGATCAGCAGGGTGGCGATCCCGCTGGTGACGCTGCTGGCGAGCGCATCGGTGACGACGGGGACGCCGGAGACGGTGTAGGCACCGCCCTGTCTGAGTCTGAACAGGGGCATGCGCGTCGCTTGGCGGATCAGCTCGATCGCTTTGCTGCGCTCGGCAGCGTTGAGGTCGGGCCGCAGGCGCAGCTGGATCAGCGCGGCGTCTCTGCTCGGAAAGAGCGCGGCGAAGCGGGCCTTTGGGACGTCCGCGCCGCGTGCGGGGTCGAAGACGATCTGCGAGACGAACGGCTTGCTGTCGATCTGCGGGATGCCCTGGATCCCAGAGCTGAGGTAGAGGCGCTTGAGCGTGTCGGCGGCCTGCGCCTGTGCTTGCGTTCTGGCGGCGTCGGCCGCCTGCTGCTGGGCGGTCGTGTCAAGGCCAGCTCTGGCCGCCTGCTCTCTTGCTGCGGCGGTCGCGTCCTCGACCTGCCGCTGGAGCGCCTGGAGTTGGGCGGTGACGGCGTTCTGGACGGCGCGGACGGACTCGTTGAGGAATGTGCCAGGGCCGTAGACGAGCTTGACGGGCTTCAGCTTGGCGAGGCTGGCGCAGGGGCTCTGCGCCCCGCCGTACGGTCTCGCGCCTCTCGGCACGTTGCCCCCGAGACAGCCCTCCAAGCGGATCGTGCGGCCGAGGTCGGCGGTGAGGACGAGGTTCGCGACGCGCTCGTCGACCAGCACGACGACGGCGTCGTCGCCGAAGCGCTTGTGCAGCTCGTCGGTCGCCTTGAACGCGTCAGACGAGCGGCTGGCGAGCGTCTCGGCGCCTGTGCTCGGCTCCAGCCGCAGCGCGAGCAGGCCGCCGGCGACGGCGAGCAGCGCGACGCTCAGCAGCACGGGAAGCGGCCGGGCCGCGGCGGCCCGCGCGACGCGCTCGAGCCGGTCCCGGATGCTCATCTCACGGCGAGGCGGCGGTGCTCGCGCTCGCGCTCGCGGCGTTCGCGCCGGGCGGCTCGGCGACGACGTGCGGGAAGTCGGTGCCGTAGCCGGGCGTCGGGCCCTGGGCGCGGCAAGCGGGTGCGGGCACGTTGGAGGGGTCGTTGCGGAAGGCGAACTCGAGCAGCAGCTGCGCGGCGTCGGGCGAGACGCCGCCGACCGTCTGCGCGAAGGCGTTCGGATCTCCGATATTCGGAACCGGTCGCGGTCCGCTTGCGCACTGGCGGTTCTCGAAGACCGGCAGACCGGTTCTCAGCTGGTCGAGTTGGCGCGGAAAGCGGTAGGCGTTCGGGCGGTTGGTGGCAAGCCGCTGCGGATAGATCGTCATGCCGTCGGGGCTAAAGACCGCAGCGGTGCGCAGGTAGTGGAGCAGCACCTGTCTGGAGCCGGTCGGGAAGCTCCCCTGCGTCGACGCGGTGATGTTGCCGACGAACGCATCCAGCTCCGGCAGGTAGTCCGCGATGTAACCGAGGAACGGGTTGAGGCTGCGCGTGAACGGATCGAGCTGGCCGAGTGCGGGGCGCGCGTCCGCGAGGAACTCCCGGAACGCTGGCAGGCCCGGCTTCGCTGCCGTGATCAGCGGGCCGAGATCCACGAAGAAGTCGCGGAACGACGGCGCGAGTCTGCCCGCGGCCACGAGCGTCGGACTCAGCTGGCGAGCGACCGGCCGCAGCTGCGTGATGATCGGGTTCGCCTCGCGCGTGAAGCGGTTGAGGCGGTTCAGCGTCAGGATCGACTCGCGCTCGAATGTCGGGAACGCCCGGAACGTCTCCTCCAACTGCTGGTTGCGGTCGGCGATCGTGCCGAAGACGGTGTTCGAGTTGCGGATCAGGCTGGTCAGCTGGTCACTGCGAGCGCTGAGTGCGTTGAAGACGGTGCCCGTGTTGCGCACGAGCTGCTGGACGGCCTGGTTCTGGCTGTCGAGCGTCTCAAGCAGCGTGTTCGTGTCCTCGGCGAATGGCGCGAGGTTGCCGAACGCGCTGTTGAGGTCCTGTCCGCGACCATCGATCCCCACCGCGAGCGACTGCATCCACGTCTGGAACGACTGGACCGTGCGCGGGTCAAGCGAACGGAAGATCTCGTCGATCTCGACCGTCTTGGAGACCTGCGCGTCAGGCAGGACGCCGTTCTCGGGCAGCAGCCCATCGCCCTTGTTACCGGGCGTCAGCTCGACGTACGTCTCGCCGAGCAGGGTCTTCGAGCGCAGGATCGCTCGCGAGTCCTGGGGAATCGGCGCGTAGCGCTCATCGAGCTGGACCGTCGCCTCGGTCGTCTGGCCGGGGCCGAGCTCGAGCTTGACGACCTTGCCGACGGGCACGCCGGAGATGCGCACGTCCGCTTGCTGCGCGAGCTGCGTCGCCTCGCCGAAGCGGATCTGGAAGCGGTAGCCCTCGGGCTTGAGAGGGAAGCCGCCGCCAAACGCGACCCACAGATACAGCAGCAGGCCGAAGCAGGAGAGCGCGAAGCCTGCCATGACGAGGATGCGTCCGAGGGTGGGTGCTTGCTTCTGCATGCGTCAGCCTCTCGGAGCCGAGCAGGTCGCGGGCGTGTTGGTGAGCTGGGCCAGCAGGCGCACCGAGTTGTACTTGGGGTTCCCGAATCTCTTGATCGCGTTGAGGCCCGGCAGTGAACCGCAGGACACCACGACGACACCGCGACGGATGGGATCCAGCGCATCCTGCCCGGAGAAGATCGAGTTCGAGATGTGGTTGAGCCACGCGAGGTAGAACATGTAGCCCTCGGCTCTGCCCGGCGGGTTGTAGGCAAGCCCGTTGAGGAAGGCGTTCAGGACCTCGAACGTCGTCGTGAGGTCCGGCGTAGCATCCGCGAACTCAGCGGCCGCCGGCGCCAGCTCCTTGACGACCGGCGTCGCCACTCTCGTGAACGGCCGCAGCTGGTTCTTGATGATCGGCGTCGTCTCGCGCAGGAACGGACGCGTCGCGACGAGCGAGGGCCCGAGGGCGCGAGCACCGGGCCGGAGTGCGCCGAGCGCCGGTCCGGCCTGGTCGGCGAACGCCGTCGCCTGCCCGAGCGCTCTGTTCGTGTCGCGCAGCGCGGACGGCAGCAGCGCGATCGTCCGCTGCAGGTTGGCGTCCTGGTTGGCGAAGTGCTTGAAGACCTCGTTCGAGCTGTCGACGAACGTCGCGAGCTGCTGGTCGCGCGCGGCGAGCGCGTTCGTGAAGACGCCGAAGTTGTGGATCGAGCGGCGGATGTACTGGCGACGCTGGGCGAGCAGCTTCGTGAACTTGGCGGTATCGCGTGCCGTTGGCTCGAACCGACGGAAGACCTGTGCGAGATTGCCGCCGTTGTTCTGCAACCCCGTCGCGGCGCCGTTGAGGAGCATCTGCAGGTATGTGCGCGTGTCGCCGTCGAGCACCGCGAGGATCTCGTCGAGGTTCACGTCCGGCTTCGTGTTGGAGACGGGGACCATGTAGCCCTCTCTCACGGCCGGGCCACCTGCTGCCGTACCGGGGTTCAGCTCGACGATCATGTCCTTCAGGCCCGTCTTCGGCCGCAGCAGCATCGTCGCGTTTGGGTGGACGCGGTCCGCGTACTTCGGCTTGAGCTCCATCGTCACGACGGCACGGCCGTTGACGAGGTCGACCTTCGTGATCTGCCCGACCTCGACGCCGGCGATGTCGACCGTCTGCCCCTGTCCCGGCGTGATCGCCTGGGCCGTCGAGAACTCGCCCTTGAGGACGAACACCTCGCGGCCGAACACGGGCACCCAGCCGGGAATGGTCGTGCGCTGGTGCGCGAGCACGTAGAGGGCGACGAAGCCGGCGATCAGGACCAGCACGATGATCGCGATGAAGTCGCGCAGATGCTTTTGGATCGCGCTCTTCACGGGGTGGCCTCCAGCAGCGGATTCGCGCTCGTGGTCGCGGTCGTGGTCGACCCGGGTGTCACGACCGGATTTGGCAGCGGCGCGGGGGTCGGCGAGACGGTGCTGGGGGGCGCCGGGGTGGGCCCCGCCTGCGGGCCGTTGACGTCCGGCAGCGCCTGGCGATAGCACGGCGCGTCGAGCTTGTACGGCGGCGTTCTCGATGGGTAGATCGGACTCGAGCCCAGGGGCTTGAGGTTCGTGTTGCCGATGACGTCTGAGTTGTCAGCTCTCGATTTGCCGTAGTTGACGGTCTGGGACCCGCCGCCAAGGCTGGTGCGGATGGAGCTGCCGTTCCCGTCGAAGCCCGAGCCCTCGCCGGCGAGCCCGACCATGCCATACCAGAACTCCTTGTAGTTCTCGACGATCGAGCCGTTGCTGCGCCGTGTTGCGAGGTTGCCGTCTCTCACGCCGATGTTGCCGGCCGGGATGATCGTGTTCGAGAAGCAGCGGTTCGCCTTGTCGAGCTGCGGCAGGAGCACGAGCGACGCGCCCTCGAGCTGCGCGAGGTCCTCCGTCGCCGGCTGGAGCGCGTCGAGCAGGCCGCCCAGCTCGTCCGGCCGCAGCAGCGCGCGCGTCTGCGCGATCCACGGAAAGGCCAGCTTGACCGTCGCCGGCGTCTCCAGCACCGCCGGCGTGAAGTCGCGCGCGAAGCCGCGCGTCGCCGGGAACGAGGCGTCGAGGCTCTTGAAGGCGGCGTTCGCCGTCGTCAGCGTCGGACCGAGCAGGCCGACCGCCTGCGTCAGCGCACTGCTCTGCGCCGCGAACGCGCCGGCGGTCGTGTTGAAGTTGACGATCAGTTCCTGCAGCTCGCGCTCTCTCGGGCGCAGCGCGGTGGTGAGGCGCGCGATCCCGGCGATCATGCGCGAGAGGTCGTGCGGCTCGGTGCCGAGCAGCGCGCTGTTCACGAGCGCGCTGCCCCTGAGCGCGTCGGGCCCGTATGTGTAGCTCCCGTTGATTCCCTGCGCCCCGGTCTTGCCGCGCACGTCGGCGTCCAACGTCAGCTCCTGCTCCGCTGTGGGCTTGGTGTTGAGCGCCTTGCCGAACTGCTGCAGGAGCGTCTGCAGGTCGGCGCGCTGGTCGGACTGGAGCGCTGTCAGCAGCTGGTCGAACTGGACCGGCGTCGCGGTCTGCGTCAAGGCGATCATGCCGCCGTCAGGGACCTCGGGGGCGGACGGCGAACCGGGCTTGAGGTCGACGAAGAAGTTGCCCTCCAGGAAGATGCGCGGCCGGATCTTGAGCGTCGCATCGCGATGGATCGGCAGGCCGGCTCCGTCGATCTCCATCGTGACTTCGCTGAGGTTCGTGTTCTTGTAGCGGTCGACGCTGGAGACCTTGCCGACGTTCACGCCCGCGATCCGCACGGGCGAGCCGGGACGGAGGTGGCTCGAAGACTCGAAGACGGCGTGCAGCTGGTACCCGTGCGTGAACGGGATGTCCTTCGTGAAGCCGAAGTACACGCCGATCAAGATCAGCACGATCGCGAGCAGCCCGATGCGGAAGCGCGTCCAGCGCGGGGGTTTGGTTCGTCGGCCGTGTTGTGGTGCCATCAGTCGCCGTTCAGCTCTCTCGGCACTCTCGCCGTCGTCTTCGGGGACTGACCGGGCGGGTTGCCGATCAACGTCTGGCCGACAGTGGCCGCGTAGTTCTCGTTGCCGGCCATGCAGACGCCGCCCTGCCCCTTCGCGCCTACGAGTGGGTAGGGGTTGGCGTGCAGGTGGTTGGCAAACTCGCTCTCAGCCTCCGTCGTAGGTCCGTTGGCGGGCGCCGAGGCCGGGCCGGCCTCGCTGTTGACGCCGCCCGGCGTCCCGACCGGGAGGACTCGCAGCCACGTGCCCGCACCGCCGGGAGCGCCGTCGCTCTCGGCGCTCGCGACGTTGCTGAAAAGCAGGCCGAGGTAGCTGCAGTTGATCTGCGCGCCGGCGAGGTGGTCGACCGTCGGGGTCAGCTCCTCGACGGTCCGCCGCAGCCCATGGATGCCGAGCGGCACCTGCGGATCCTGCGCGAAGGCCTGCAGCGATCTCAGCGTCAGCGCCAGCTCGTTGTTGAGCGATGCGGCGCGGCGCACCTGCGTCGTACCGACGTCGAACGCCTCCGCCAGTGCCGGCCCGGACGTCCGCAGTGCTGCCGCACCGGGCTGCAGGTCGCGGAAGAAGCCGGCCGCGTTCACGAGCAGCGGGCGCTGGATCGGGAAGGAGCGGATCGCCGTGTCGAGCGCCGGTGGGCCGCCGCTGATCGTGTCCTGGAGGTACGGGACGGCGATCGCCTCGAAGGCGTCGAACGTGATCGCAAGATTGCGGAACAGCTGCCCCTGTTGTTCACCGACCGGCGCCACCGCGGCGGCGGTCTGCTCAAGCGCCTGGAACAGCTGGCCGAAGCGCGTCTGCGGGTCGGCCAGGTTCTTCAGCACCGGGATCGCGCTCTTCGTCAGCGGGTCGAGCGCGACGATCGCCTCGTTGATGCTCGTGCCGCGACCGGCGAGCGCATCGCCGAACTCGCGCAGGTTGACCTGGTTCGCGGCGCGCGTGGGCTCGTCGAACATGTTGAAGAAGTCATCGAACTCGACTGGTCTCGGCGTCGCCTGTCTGAGCGGGAGCGTGCCTTCGTCCGGAATGCCTCTGTCCGATGCCCCGCGCGTGACCTCGATGTACTTCAGACCGAGCGGCGAGCGCGGGCGCACGATGATCGTCGAGTCGGTTGGCAGCTCCTTGACGTCCGTCTCGAGCTTCAGGTGCATCTTCGCCGTGACGCTGCCGTCTGTGTGCGTAACCGGCTCGATCTTGTCGATGATCCCCACGCGGTCGCCGCCGATCCGCACCTCGTTGCCGGTGACGAGGTTCGACGCGTTCGGCAGCTGCACCCAGAGGTTGTACGTCGGCACGAACGGCAGGCCGTTGTTCGCGTTGTAGGCGAGGAAGACGGCGACGATCAGGACGAGCACCGTCGCGGCGCCGATCAGCACGGGGTTCGCCGCCACGGATGTGCTGCGCCGGTTCATCTCTCGCCGCTCCCGCCGAGCAGATAGTTCAGGACGCCGCTAGCGGTCGGCGCGTCGCTCGCCGACGCACCCCTGCCGTCGCCATCCGAAGCCCCCGACTCGTCGACCAGGGAGGCGGACCCGTCGCCGCTCGCCGCCGTCGCCGCGAGCGCGTCCGCGGGCGGCGTCGTCGTGGTCGACGCGGCGGACCCGGATTGACTTCTGAACGTCGCACCGCACTGACCATTCTGAGTCACGGCATACGGGACGCACGCGACGATCGGGACCAGCGCGGACCGCAGGTAGTGCCCCGCCGAGTCGAATCCGCTCGTCGTTCCGGCCGTCTCGAGGATCACGTCCAGGAGGCGCTGGATTCCGTTCTGATCTCTCAAGCTCGTCAGCCCCGCCGCCAGCGTTCTCGCAAACGGCTTCGCCTCGTCCGCGAACCCGCGGATGTCTCTGATGACCGGTTCCGCCGCAGGCAGCGCCTCTCTGCCGGTGTCGGCGAGGTTGCCGAGCGTGACGAACGTCGGCAGCGCCGCCTGACTGAACGGGCCGAGCTGCCTGAAGAGGGTGTTGACCGACGGCGCGGCTGCGCGCAGGTCGGTCATGACCGGCGTGCCGGCCTCCGCGAACTCGCCGAGGCGGCGCATCGTCGGCCGCAGCTGCGTCAGGAAGGCGGGGAACTTGGCGAAGTTCTGCTCGAGCGCGTCGCCGCGCGAAGCAGTCGCCGTCGCCGTGGCGCCGGCCTTGTCGATGAACTCGCTGATCGACTGGCTCTCGCGCGCAGTGGGCGCGAGAGCGGCGTCCGACTCGACCGCGAGATTTGCAAGCACGCGGTTCTGCGACGCGAGGATCGCAAGCACTCTGTCGAGCTGGTAGAGCGCGGGGTCGGCGCGGCGGATCACTTTGTTGAGCTGCTTGCCGTTGCCGGCCAGCCCGACGCCGAGCTCGTTGATGATGATCGCGAAGCGCTGGCGCTCCGGCAGCTGCATGATGTTGTTCAGCATGTCGAGGTCGACCGGGGCCGACGTGTTCGACACCGGCAGCAGGTACTGGCCCTCGCCGTCTCCGCGGGTGATCTTTCTCAAGCTGGACGCGGGCTCGCTGTTGCCGCCCTTCGGCTGCGTCGGCTGACAGGCGACGAACTTCTCGCCGATCAGCGACTGCAGTCTGATCGTGCAGAACGCGTCGTCCTTGAAGTCTCTGTAGGCAGGATCGTCGATCCGCAGGACGATCGCGGCCTTGTTGTCGGTCGTCACGTCGAGCTCCTCGATCGTGCCGACCTTCACGCCCGCGATCTTCACGTCCTCGCCCGGCACGAGGAAACTCGCGCTGTCGAAGATCGCTCGCACGCGATAGGTGCCGCCGTCGTCGTCCGACGCGCCCGTGCCGAGCACGAGCACGAGCAGCACGGCGAGCGCCAGCAGGCCGCCGGCGAGCGCGCGCTTCACGGTTGGGGAGACGCTGGAGATCATGGGCCGGGGAGCACGTCCGAGGCGTCGCAGTCGAAGCCGCCCGGCGCGAACGGGTTGGAGCCGTCGGGGCGCGGCTGGCTGGCGGCTCCCGGGCAGCGGCGGTTGAAGCCGCTCGTGAGCCCGCTGAGCCGCTGCGAGGGCGGCACCGGCTGCAGCGAGTCGTCGCTGGCCTGGTACTGGAACGCGCCGAAGATCGGCATGACGCGCGCGTAGTGGCCGTTCGCGTCGTAGTTGGCGGCCGACTGCCCGAAGTCGCGGAACCAGCCGACGAGGTCGGGCGAGTAGGGCCGCAGGAAGTCGATCACCGGCTGGCCCTTGCGCATCGCCGTGATCGAGCTGGCGAACGCCTTGCTGCCGACCTTCTGGAGCTGCGGCAGGTTCTGGGTCGCGTCGGTCGCGTCGTTGAACGGGCCCGGCTGGTGGACGATCGCGCTGAGGTTCTCGAATGTCGGCGTCGACTCGTTCAGCAGCGGCCGCAGCTGGCTGAAGAATCTCGGCAGGTCTCTGGAGGCGACGCTCGAGGCCTGCAGCAGCGGGTCGAGGTCGTCGAGCGTCGAGCGCAGGTCGACGAAGGTGGAGCTGCCCTGGCGCAACGTGTCGGGCAGCACGCCGAGCGCCTGCGAGAGCGAGTCGTTCTCGGCGGCGATCGCGCCCATCATGCCGTTGAGGTTCGTGATGAGCGAGGTCAGCTGCGGGGCGCGCTCCGCAACGGCGCCCGTGACGCTCGCGCCCGCGACGAGCGCCCGCGTCAACGTGCCGCGGTCGCGCGCGATCTCCTTCACGAGCTGGTCGGTCGTCGACAGGAACGGGTTGAAGTACTTCGCCGACTGGTTGACGTTCTCGCCCTGTCCCTCGTACTGCGCCGCGGAGCCCTGGATGAACTGCTGCAGGCCCTTGCGCGTTCTCGGATCGAGCGTGTTGAACAACTGGTCGAGGTCGACGACCGAAGTCGTCTGCTCGACGTCGAGTCGCCCGCCGTCGGGGATCTCCGACGCGTTGTTCGGTCCCGGCGCGAGCGCGATATAGCGGTTCGCGACGCCCGAGAGCGAGGTCAGGCGGATCGTCGCCTGCGTGCCCTCGTGCAGCGGGGCGTAGGGCTCCTCGACCGTCACGACGACCTCGGCCTCGTTCTCGTTCGTCAGCAGGATGTCGTCGACGTTGCCGACGCGGCGGCCGCCGATCTGGACGTCGTCGCCTCTCACGAGCTGGCCCGCGTTCTGGAAGATCAGCTTGTACTCGGTGCCGCCGCCGCCCGAGAGCAGGACGATCGCGAGCACGGCGACCACGGCGAGCAGCGCGCCGAGGACGGCGCCGCGGGCGATCGTCATCGAAGGCTCACTCCATCCCGAGCGGTCCGCTGGACTCCCCCGTGAGGAACTGCCGCACGAACGGGTTGCTGGAGTTGAAGAGATCGGACGCCGGACCCGACTCGACGATCCGCCCGCGCCACAGCACGGCGATGAACTCCGCCACGCGGCGCGCGCTCATGATGTCGTGCGTGATGACCACGTAGGAGCCGCCGTTCTCCTGGTGGACCTCCTTGATCAGCTCGCACAGCAGCGCCGTGCGGACCGGGTCGAGGCCGGAGTCAGGCTCGTCGAACAGGACGATCTCGGGATCGAGCACGAGCGCCCGCGCGAAACCGGCACGCTTGCGCATGCCGCCGGACAGCTCGTTCGGCATCTTGTCGCCGGAGTCGGCGAGGCCGACCTCCAGGAGGCGTCTGTCGACGATCTCCGCGATCTCCTCCTCGCCCTTATCCGTGTGCTGGCGCAGCGGGAAGGCGACGTTGTCGTAGAGGTTCATCGAGCCGAACAGCGCGCCGTCCTGGAACAGCACGCCGAACTTCTTGCGCATCTCGAACAGCTCGATGTCAGGCATGCTCGGCACCGACTCGCCGTGCACGAGGATGTCGCCCTGGTCGGGGTACAGCAGGCCGACCATGTGCTTGATGCAGACCGACTTGCCGGTGCCCGACGGTCCCAGGATCATCGAGATCTTGCCCTCGGGAATCCCGAGGTTCAGGCCGCGCAGCACACGGTTGCGCCCGAACGCCTTGTGGACGTCGATGAACTGGATCGCGTCGGGCACGCCTTCGACGGCGTGGTGAGCCTCGGTGTGGTACTGGAACTCGTCGGCGTCGCCACCGCCGGCGGCGCGATCGGGCTCCGAGACGACGGAGACGTGCGGCGCCTCCTCGAGTTCGTCCTCGAACCGCTCGTCCTCCTCAAGCTCAGGCTCGACCTGAGGCTCAGGATCAAGATCGCCATCGACCGCATCACGGGGCATCTCGTCGATGTCGCCCTCCCGCTCTTCCTCCTCGATCCGATCGCGGTCGTCGTCAGAGGGGGTCACCGGATCCTCCTGTCAGCGGGCACGGACATCAGCGGATGATGTTGATCTCGGGATGCGTCGCGAGCAGCGTCTGGGTGAAGACGTAGTTGAACGACGCGGTCGCCATGAGGGTCATCACGACGGCTTGGTTGACCGCTCGTCCCACTCCCTCGGCTCCGCCTGACGCCGTCATGCCCTTGTAGCAGCAGATAACCGCGGTGATCGCGCCGAACAGCGTGCACTTGAGGACTGAGCCCCACAGGTCCGTCGTAGAGGCGTTCGTGAAGAAGGTCGCGAAGAACGGGCCGGTGGCACCGCCGCTGACGAGGTTGGCGACGACGCCGCCTGCGACGCCGGCGAAGATCGCGAAGACGTCGAACAGGCCGGTGATCAGCATCAGTGCGAGGAAGCGCGGGACGACGAGGTTCTTGACCGGGTCGACGCCGAGCACCTGCAGCGCGTCGAGCTCCTCGCGGATCTTGCGCGCGCCGAGATCGGCGGTGATCGCGGTGCCAGCGACGCCGGCGACGATGATCGAGCAGATCACGGGCGCGAACTCGCGCACGACCGCGAGCACGAAGAAGCCGCCCATCCGGTCGATCGCGCCGAAGAGGGTGAGGAAGTTCGCCGCCTGCAGGCCCGGTGCCGCGTAGGAGATCACGAACATCGTGATCAACAGCGGGAACCAGCACAGCTTCAGCGCGAACAGGAACTGCGAGACGAACTCGCCGCCATACGGATACGGAGGCCGAATCGCCGAGACGATGGTCTTCCCCGTGAGGATCACCATGTCGCCCGCCTCCTCCAGCACGCCACGGGCGGGCACGAAGGTACGATCGGCGACTGCTCGGACCATCTCCTCAAGTCCTCCTGTGGGACATCACCGGACGCGCCCGAATGACGCCTCCGACCGGACAGGGTATGGCACGAAAGTTGCGCATGCCAAACGTGAACCGTTGAGCTTCTGTGAAGGGAACACGCAGGTCTATATACCGATGGCATCGGCTTCGGACGCGTTTCGACCTACCGGCGGACCCCCATTCGAGCCGTGCTATGTTCGCGCCGCTGTGCCCAGCCGCGGACTGATGCTGCGAGGCGCCACGGCAGCCGCTGCGGCTGTCGCGTTGGCACTCGCCGGCTGCGGAGGCTCGGATGCGCCCGAGCCGGAGGCGTCGGCCACCTACTCAGTCGCGATCCCGGTTAGATCGTTTCCGGCCAGACAGAGCCTCGCCGAGCACGTCCAGCTGCGGCTCGACGTGCGCAACAAGAGCACGCGCACGATCCCGAACGTGAGCGCGACGATCGACACCGGCAGGGACGCCGACGACGTAGGCGTGGTCGCGTTCTCCTCGCGCCTCGACGCGAAGGGGCTCGCCTCGACCTCGCGACCGGTCTGGATCGTCGACGATGGCCCGCTCAGCGGTAACACCGCCTACGCCAACACGTGGGCGCTGGGCTCGATCAGACCGCACGACACGCGCAGCTTCACGTGGAAGGTCGTCCCGGTCAGAGCCGGCCACTACACGCTGCGCTACCGCCTCACCGGCTCCACCACCGGCCGCTCGCAACTGCGACTCGCCAACGGCGACGCCGCCGGCGGCTCCTTCGACGTGGACGTGAACGGCAAGCCGGCCGAAGTCCGCGTCACGCCGGACGGCCGAATCGTCAACATCGATCAATAGGTGCGGGAGCGCAAGCTCCGCGAGCGGCAACGCGTGAGGGCCCGTGGATTGACCACGAGCCCTCACGGTGCACGGACCGGCGCCGCCCGTCATTACGACGCCGGAGCCGAGACGGTGCAGCGGCGGGGGAACTGCGTCCCGGTCGCGGGTCCATCCAACCCGCGACCGGAACCAACCGCTGCGTCAGACCGTGGCCGCCGCGTCCGGATGAGACTGGAGCGTCTCCTCCCCGGACTCGCCGGTGCGGATGCGATACGCCTGCTCGACGGGGAGCACGAACACCTTCCCGTCGCCGATCGACCCGGTCCGCGCGTGGCGGAGGATCGTGTCCACGATCGTCTGCACGTCGCCCGCGGCGACCACGCACTCGATCTTGATCTTCGGCCGCAGGTAGTTCGTCACCGACGAACCGCGGTACTGCTCGGTGATGCCCTTCTGGCGGCCCGAGCCCTTCACCTCGATGATCGACAGCGAGGGGAAGCCCAGCTCGAGCAGCTCCATCCGGATCGGCTCGAAGGCCTCGTGCCGGATGTATGCGATCACGAGCTTCATGCCGGCACCTCCGTGGGGTTGAGGCCGGACGACGCGGCTGCGCCGGCCGGGGTCTGGACCGGACCCACGCCGATGAGCTCGGGCGCGGGGATGAACTGCTCCGGGTACCCATACATGCCGTGCTCGGAGATGTCGAGGCCGGCATCCTCCTCCTCGGCGCTGACGCGGAGGCCGTAGGTCTTCTTGATCAGGAAGAAGACGACGTAGCTGGCCACGAAGACGAACGCGAACACCGTCACCACGCCGAGCGCCTGGACGCCGAGCTGGTGGAACGAACCGGTGTACACGAGACCGCCCTCGCCGAACGCGTTGTACGCGGCGAGGTCGGGGTTCGTGAACAGACCGCACGCGAGCGTGCCCCAGATGCCCGCCATCCCGTGCGCCGAGAGCGCGCCGACCGGGTCGTCGAGCTTCTTGTCGATCGCCAGGACCGAGACGACCACGAGCACGCCGGCGACCGCGCCGATGATGACCGCAGCCCACGGCATCACGTAGCCCGAGGGCGCCGTGATCGCGACGAGCGCGGCGATCGCGCCGTTGCCCGCCATGCCGATGTCGATCGTCTTCAGCAACAGCTTCGAGGTCACGATCGCCATCAGCACGCCCGCACAGGCCGCCAGCTGCGTGGTGACGACGACCTCGGTGAAGCGGCCGTCGAGCGCGCCGAGCGTCGAGCCCGGGTTGAAGCCGAACCAGCCGAGCCAGAGGATGAAGATCGACAAGCCGAACAGCGGCATGTTGTGGCCCGGGATCGCCCGCGGTCTGCCGTCGGGGCCGTACTTGCCGCGCCGCGGGCCGAGGTGCAGGAGCACCGCGAGCGCGCCGGTGGCGCCGATCAGGTGGACCGCCGTAGAGCCGGCGAAGTCCTGCATGCCGAGGTTCGTCTGGAGCCAGCCGCCGCCGAACACCCAGTGGGAGCCGATTGGGTAGATCAGGCCCGCGAAGACGACCGCGTAGATGGCGTAGACGCCGAACTTGATGCGCTCGAGCGTCGTGCCCCACACGATCGCCAGCGAGACGGCGCAGAAGACGAACTGGAAGAACCACTTCGCCTCGACCGTCGCATCCGACAGGCCCATGACGGGAAAGGCCGTCTGGGGGTCGCCGTAGTTGTGCAGGAACCAGCCGGTGTTGCCCCACAGGTCGCCGAGACCGCCGAATGCGAGCGCGAAGCCGACCGCCCAGTAGGCGAGGCCCGCGATCGAGAAGTTCATCAGCACCTTCGCTACGACTGTGCCTGCGTTCTTGCCGCGCGAGAAGCCGATCTCGAGGAACGCGAACCCGGCCTGCATGAACATCACGAGCACGCCCGCGACGATCACCCACATCGAGTTGATCCCGACGGAGTCGGGCAGTCTTCCGGCTCCGGCAGCGTCGAACGTGTCAGCCGATGCGACGGTCGGCAGCAGCATGATGGCGACGAGCGCCATCACACTGGCGCAGATGATCGTCGTCCGCTTCATTTTCCCTCCTGGGTTGACGGATTGCGGCCAGTCTGTGCCAGCGGATGCGCGCAATCTTTGGCCAGATGGCGAGAGATCGCGGGTTTGCTTTCGCCACGGTCCGTCACGGGTCCGCGCAGGAGCGGTTCCGCCGCACCCGGGATAAGCGGGCCCTTATAGTCCCGCGCGAGGGAACGTCCACCTCGCCGTCAGGCGGACCCCTCAGGCGTTCCTTTGGACATGCGGATAAGGTCGGGACGCCGGCGCCTTCGTACGCTCGCTCCGCACGGAAATCACGAGAGGGAACACCCGTCCAATGGCCAAGATCCGTCAGCAGAACGTCAGTGCAGCGCAGTGGTCGCCCAACGGCGCCGCCCTCGGCGCGCCCGACCTGACCCAACCCGACAACCAGGTCTACGGCGAGAACGTCTTCAGCCTCGCCGAGCAGCGCTCGCGCCTGCCGAAGACCGTCTTCAAGCAGTTGAAGGCCACGCTCGAGAACGGCGAGGCGCTCGACAGCTCGCTCGCCGACGCCGTCGCGCTCGCGATGAAGGAGTGGGCGCTGGAGAAGGGCGCCACGCACTACGCCCACTGGTTCCAGCCGCTCACGGGCTCAACCGCTGAGAAGCACGACTCCTTCTACAACCCGGTCGGCGACGGCACCGCGATCGCCGAGTTCTCCGGCAAGGAGCTGATCCAGGGCGAGCCGGACGCGTCCTCGTTCCCGACCGGCGGCATCCGCGCCACGTTCGAGGCGCGCGGCTACACCGCCTGGGACCCGACGAGCCCGGCGTTCATCCTCGAGAACCCGAACGGCGCGCTGCTCTGCATCCCGACGGCGTTCACGTCGTGGACGGGCGAGGCGCTCGACCACAAGATCCCGCTGCTGCGCTCGATGGAGGCGCTCTCCAACGCTGCCGTCCGCGCGCTGCGGCTGCTCGGCGACGACGTCGCTCAGCGGATCTTCACGACCGTCGGTCCCGAGCAGGAGTACTTCCTGATCGACGAGCAGTACTACTTCGAGCGTCCGGACCTCGTGACGACGGGCCGCACGCTGTTCGGCGCCAAGCCGCCGAAGGGCCACGAGCTCGACGACCACTACTTCGGCTCGATCCCCGAGCGCGTGCTCGCGTGCATGCTCGACACGGAGCGCGAGCTGCGCAAGCTCGGCGTGCCGGTCAAGACGCGCCACAACGAGGTCGCGCCGGCGCAGTACGAGATCGCGCCGATGTTCGAGAACTCGAACGTCGGCTCCGACCACCAGCAGCTGACGATGCAGGTGCTGCAGAACGTCGCGCGGCGCTACGGCCTCGTGTGTCTGCTGCACGAGAAGCCGTTCGCCGGCGTCAACGGGTCGGGCAAGCACAACAACTGGTCGATGGGCACCGACGCCGGCGCCAACCTGCTCGAGCCGGGCGCCACGCCGCACGACAACCTGCAGTTCCTGTTCTTCTGCACGGCCGTCATCCAGGCGGTCGACAAGCACCAGGGGCTGCTGCGCGCGACCGCCGCCGGCCCGGGCCAGGACCACCGCCTTGGCGCCAACGAGGCGCCGCCGGCGATCATCTCGATCTTCCTCGGCAAGGAGCTGGCGGAGGTCTACGACGCGATCGAGCAGGGCGCCGCGGGCGAGTCCAAGCCGGGCGGCATCCTCGGCCTCGGCTCGTCGGTGCTGCCGCCACTGCCGCTCCACGGCGGCGACCGCAACCGCACGAGCCCGTTCGCCTTCACCGGCAACAAGTTCGAGTTCCGCGCGATCGGCTCGACGCAGTCGGTCGCGCTGCCCAACACGGTGCTCAACACGATCGTCGCGGAGGCGATCGACGACCTCGCCGGCCAGCTGCAGGAGGCGATCAACGGCGGTGCGTCGCTGGAAGACGCGCTGCCCCCGGTCCTGCAGAAGAGCTGGAAGGCGCACAAGCGCATCGTGTTCGACGGCGACGGCTACTCCGACGAGTGGCACCAGGAGGCCGAGCACGAGCGCGGCCTGCTGAACCTGCGCACGACGCCGGAGGCCCTCCCCTACTTCGTGAAGCCCGAGACGGTCGCGGTCTTCGAGAAGTACGAGGTGCTCAACGAGCGCGAGCTCGACGCCCGCTACGAGGTCTTCACCGAGCAGTACGCGGTGAAGCTCAACATCGAGGCAGAGACGGCGGCCGCGATCGCGCGGACGCTGCTGCTGCCGGCTGCGCTGCGCCACCTGGCCCTGCTGCGCGAGGCCGGCGTCGCCGACCTGATCACGGAGACCGAGGGCCTCGTCGGCGAGTTCGTCACCGCGATCAAGGCGCTCGAAGACATCAACCGCCCGGAGAGCCAGGACGACTCGACGCCCGCCGTGTGGGCCGTCTTCATCCGCGACAACGTGATCCCGGCGATGGACAAGGTCCGCGAGGTCGCCGACAAGCTCGAGAAGATCGTCGCCGACGATCTGTGGCCGCTGCCGAAGTACAGCGAGGTGCTGTTCATCAAGTAGGCTCGCGCCTCACGAGACGTTTGAGAAAGCCCTGCAAATGCAGGGCTTTCTTCGTTCGGCAGGCCGTTTTTGGCAGCACGGGTTTCGGACTGCGCCGGCGTCACGACGATCCGGAGGCATCCCGGTGCACCCCGACACGAACCGAGCCGGCACTGATCCCGTGTTACACTGATCTCGTGGCTAATCTCACCATCGCGGTCGACGAGGACGTTCTGCAGCGCGCGCGCGTGCGCGCTGCAGAACAGGGCACCTCGGTCAACGCCGTGCTGCGCGAGCAACTGATCCGCTTCGCCGATCCAGCCGCCGGCGAGCGTGCCGCCGAAGGCTTCCTCGCGCTCGCGCGTGAGCGAGCCGGGCGCAGCACCGGCGGGCGGCGCTCGTGGATACGCGAGGAGCTCCACCTCGAGCGGTCCTCCGTCGAACACCGCGTGCACGACGATCGCGACGAGCCGGGATGACGAGCACACCCGTCTTCGTCGACACCAACGTCTTCGCATACGCGCTCGACCGCGCCGATGCCACTAAGCAACGCCTCGCGCAGGCCGTCATCCACGAGCACCGCCGCGCGGTCGTGGTCAGCACGCAGATCCTCTTCGAGCTCTATGCGGTGTGCACGCGCAAGCTCGGCATGGACCGCGCCGACGCCCGCACTGCCGTTCGCGCGGTGGCCGACTTTCCCGTCACGCACACCGATCGCGCGCTCGCCGTCGACGCGTTGCAACTCGCGGCAACGGCCCAACTGTCGATCTTCGACGCCGCGATCGTGTGCGCCGCCCAGCGCTCTCGCTGCCAAATGATCCTCACCGAGGACCTCAATGCCGGCCAGCGCTTCGGCGAGGTCGTCGTCGAGAACCCGTTCGCCTGATCGCTGTCGCTCGAGCTGCGCGATGACGCAGCGCACCCTCGCCGACCGCCTCGGCGTTTTGGCAGCATTTTTGGCAGCGCGGGCACCTGGCCGAATACAAGTCATGCGCTGTTGAGCTGGACCCGCCGAGGCGCCACGCTGGTCACATGCCGAAGCGCCACAGGCTCCAGTCGTTGCCTAAGGGACAACACAACGCTAGAATTGGGTCGTGATCCCGGCCTTGATGCCGGGGGCAACCTCCCGACGGGGATCCACCCCGCGAGCTGGGACGAGATCATGACCCGCTACGCCACCAACACCCGACGCCGCGAGCTGCTTGACGGCCTCCTTGACGCGCTGCGCTCGCTCGAGCGCGCCGGCTGCCGAGCGGCGTACCTCGACGGCAGCTTCGTGACCGCTAAGGAGCTGCCCGGCGACTTCGACGCCTGCTGGGAGATCGCCGGAGTCGACCCCGCGCTCCTGGATGGCGAACTGCTCGACTTCAGCGACCGGCGCGCCGCGCAGAAGGCTCGCTACGGCGGCGAGCTGTTCCCCGCCGAGACCGCCGCCGAGCCGGCCGGCACGACCTTCCTCGACTACTTCCAGCGCGACCGCTCCACTGGCCAGCCAAAGGGCATCGTCGCCATCGACCTCGGAGCCCTCCCGTGATCACCAACGAGCGCCAGTACCGCATCACCAAGGCACAGCTCAAGCGCTTCGCGGATGACATCGCCGCCCACGACGCCCGCCCCCCGTCCGCCGGTGTCGATCCGCGGCTGCATCAGGCCATGCGCGACGCACTCGCCAGCGAGTCAGACGAGCTGCTCGCCCAAGTCGAGCACTACGAGCAACTGCGCGACGGTGCGATCACTGGCCGCCGGCTCGACTCGCTGCGCGACCTGCCAACCGCCCTCATCGAGGCCCGCATCGCAGCGAAGATGACCCAGCGCACGCTCGCCGACCGCCTCGGCGTTGCAGAGCAACAAGTCCAGCGCTGGGAGGCCACCGCCTACGCCGGCGTTGGCCTCGACCGCCTTCAAGACATCGCCGACGCTCTCGGCAGCCGCATCCGCGAGGACGTCACCTACAGCAGCGCTGCTTGACTGACCGGATTTGGCAGCATTTTGGCAACGGGCCGACCGCGGCGCGCTCGAAGAGCGCATCGGGGCCGTGCCCGACTGGCTCATGGCCCGGATCGACGCCGGCGCAGGATGCACTTCTTGCCGCATAGTCATCAAGTAGCACCTCGCTGCATTCAGGATGTGCCCGGAAGCCTCGTGGTCACGAGGCTTCCGTCGTTCTGAGCCGGGTTGGCTGCTGCTCGCAGCACCAATCCGATGCCGGAACTCGAGCGCCCGGCTCCGGATCCTGGCCGTTATGAGAGCGTGATCCCTCACACCCCCCAACAAGGAGTCCGCGAGTGCCAATCGCAGCTGACTATCCGTTCCTCGACGTCATGTGGTCGATGTTCGTCTTCTTCGCGTTCGTGATCTGGATCTGGCTCCTGATCACAGTCTTCTCAGACATCTTCCGCCGTCGCGACTGCGGTGGCTGGACGAAGGCGCTGTGGATCATCTTCGTCATCGTGCTGCCATACATCGGCGTGCTCGCGTACCTGATCGCGCAGCACGACGGCATGGCCCAGCGCACCGGCGAACAGATGAAAGCCATGAAGGCGCAGCAGGACGACTACATCAAGTCGGTCGCCGGCTCCTCGCCGGCCGACCAGATCGCGCAGGCCAAGCAGCTGCTCGACAGCGGCGCGATCGACCAGGCCGAGTTCAACGCGCTCAAGCAGAAGGCGCTCGGCTAGCAGCAGGTCGGCTCGTGGGTCGCAGCCGTCACGGCGGGTGACCCACGAGCTCCTCGGCAATGAGGCGCGCCCGCCGCCGAGCAGACTGCGATGCTCGTGCAGCCCGTGATCCCGACTCAGGAGCAGAGCAGACGATGCCGCTGAAGCATCCACAAGGCCCGTCGCCGTCGTCGAAGCCCGAACTGCAACTGCCCCCGGCGATCTCGATGCTCGAGGGCGGCCACGTGCCGCGCCATCACATGCCGCCGGCCGAGCTGATGCCCGACACGGCCTACCAGATCATCCACGACGAGCTGATGATCGACGGCAACGCGCGCCTCAACCTCGCCACGTTCGTGACGACGTGGATGGAGCCACAGGCACAGCAGCTGATGACCGAGTGCTTCGACAAGAACATGATCGACAAGGACGAGTACCCGCAGACGGCGGAGATCGAGATGCGCTGCGTGAACATCTTGAGCCACCTGTGGCACGCGCCCAAGGGTCCGGAGGAGGCGACCGGCTGCTCGACGACCGGCTCCAGCGAGGCGGCGATGCTCGGCGGCCTCACGCTCAAGCGCCGTTGGCAGAAGCGACGCGCGGCGGCCGGCCTGCCGAACGACAGACCGAACATCGTGATGGGCATCAACGTGCAGATCTGCTGGGAGAAGTTCGCCAACTACTGGGACGTCGAGATGCGCCTCGTGCCGATGGAAGGCGATCGCTTCATCCTCTCGGCGGAGGAGGCCGTGAAGCTCTGCGACGAGAACACGATCGGCGTCGTCGCGATCCTCGGCTCGACGTTCGACGGCTCCTACGAGCCGGTCGCCGACATCTGCGCCGCACTCGACAGACTCCAGGCCGACACCGGCGTCAACGTGCCGGTCCACGTCGACGGCGCCTCAGGCGCGTTCGTCGCGCCGTTCATCGACCCGGACCTCGTGTGGGACTTCCAGCTGGAGCGCGTCACCTCGATCAACGCCTCCGGCCACAAGTACGGGCTCGTCTACCCCGGCGTCGGCTGGATCGTGTGGCGCGATGCGGACGCGCTGCCGGAGGACCTGATCTTCTGGGTCAACTACCTCGGCGACAACATGCCCACGTTCGCCTTGAACTTCTCCCGGCCGGGCGCCCAGGTGGTGGCGCAGTACTACAACTTCCTGCGGCTCGGCTTCGACGGCTATCGCCGCGTGCAGGGCTACTCACGCGAGGTCGCGACGCGGCTCGCGGGCGAGATCGAGCAGCTCGGACCGTTCGAGCTGCTCACGCGCGGTGACGAGCTGCCGGTGTTCGCGTTCAAGCTCAAGGACTCGGTCGACAACTTCACGGTCTTCGACGTCTCCAACGCGCTGCGCTCGCGCGGCTGGCAGCTGCCGGCCTACACCTTCCCGGCGAACCGCGAGGACCTGGCGGCGCTGCGGGTCGTCGTGCGACAGGGCTTCACGCACGACTTGGCGGACCTGCTGCTGGCCGACATCCAGCGGGAGCTGAGACTGCTGGAGACCCAGCGGGAGCCGCTGCATACGAGCGACAACTCGAGCAGCTTCCACCACTAGGCGGAGGCGCGCCGCTCGAGCGCGCACCACCGTTGTGGCGTGCAGCGTCGGCGGCGAAGCGGATGACGGGGTTGTTTCTCAGCCAGCGGGACGGGTAGGCATTCGAGCATGGAGGGCGGCATCGCAATCCTGCTGATCGTGATCATGCTCATCGTGGGCGGCTTTGTCGCCTCGGGGCTGTTCGGGGCCGGTGGCTTCCTCTGGTGGCGCAAGACCGACCCGCAGGGGGATCGCGTCGAGGGCGACGCCGGTGAAGGACGGCGTCCGCGGCACACCGCTCCGACCACGCCGGCGAAGGAGAACACCGACTTCGTCGGCGACGACTGATGCGGTAAGCGGCGTTCATGAGCCGGAACGAACCCGCGATGTCGGATCGCCAATCGGCCCGCATCGCGGATCCATGGGGCGAGCGGACGCCCTTCGGCGCTGGCGAGGCCTGGCCCGAGCGGGTCGACTTCCACCTCGCGGACGGCGTCGCCGAGAGCGACGTCGAGCAGTGGGTGCCGTCGGCGTCGATTCTGCACTCGAACGGCGATGGCCAGGAGATCGCGGTTAAGGACGGCCGCATCGTCGGCGTGCGTGGCAGCGCGCGGGATCGTGTCAATCGCGGGCGGCTCGGTCCGAAGGATCTCTACGGCTGGCAGGCGAACGCGTCCCCCGATCGACTCACGACGCCGCTCGTGCGCGAGGATCGCACGCTTGTCGAGACGGATTGGGAGTCCGCGATGGACCGCATCGTCGCGCGTTCGGGGGAGCTGCTGGAGAAGCCAGGTGGCTGGAGCCGGTTCGGCTTCTACACGTCCGGACAGCTGTTTTTGGAGGAGTACTACACGCTCGCAGTGATCGGCAAGGCGGGGCTCGGCACCCCCCACATGGACGGCAATACCCGGTTGTGCACGGCGACGTCGGCGGCCGCGTTGAAGGCGAGCTTCGGGACGGACGGTCAACCCGGTTCCTACACCGACGTCGACCATTGCGACGCGCTCGCGCTGTTCGGCCACAACGTCGCCGAGACGCAAACGGTGCTGTGGATGCGGATGCTCGACCGCCTCCACGGCCCCGACCGGCCGGCGCTGCTGTGCGTCGATCCCCGCTCGACGCCCGTCGCGCGCGAGGCCGACGTCCATCTGGCTCCCCGCCCCGGCACGAACGTCGCGCTGCTCAACGGACTGCTGCACGAGCTGATCCACCACGGCTGGGTCGACGAGGAGTACGTCGCACGCCACACGCTCGGGTTCGACGAGCTGGCTGCGACCGTCGTGTCGTATACGCCCGAGCGGGTCGCGGAGATCTGCGGCGTGCCGGCCCGCGACGTGTCCGCGGCGGCGGAGCTGCTGGGCACGTGCGACCGGCTGCTCTCGACCGTGCTCCAGGGCGTCTATCAGTCCAACCAGGCGACCGGCGCGGCCTGCCAGGTCAACAACGTGCATCTGCTGCGCGGCATGATCGGCAGACCTGGTGCCGGCGTGTTGCAGATGAACGGCCAGCCGACGGCGCAGAACACTCGGGAGACGGGCGCCGACGGCGACCTCTCGGGCATGCGCAATTGGGACAACCCACAGCACGTCCGCGAGCTGGCCAAGGTGTGGAACGTCGAGCAGATGACGATCCCGCATTGGGCGCCGCCGACGCATGCGATGCAGATCTGGCGCTACGCCGAGCAAGGCTCGATCGAGCTGCTGTGGATCTCGGCCACCAATCCGGCGGTCTCGCTGCCCGACCTGCGCCGCATCCGCTCGATCCTCGCCAAGCCCGAGCTGATGGTCGTCGTGCAGGATCTGTTCCTGACCGAGACGGCGCGACTCGCCGACGTCGTGCTGCCGGCGGCGACGTGGGGCGAGAAGGTCGGCACGTTCACGAACGCCGACCGCACCGTCCACTTGAGCGAGCGCGCGGTCGAGCCGCCCGGTGATGCCCGGCCGGACCTGGCGATCTTCCTCGACTACGCGCGTCGCATGGACTTCCGCGACCGCGACGGGGCGCCGCTGATCGGATGGGACGACCCGGAGTCGGCGTTCGAGGCGTGGAAGGCCTGCTCGAAGGGACGGCCGTGCGACTACAGCGGTCTGAGCTACGCGCTGCTGCGCGAGCGCGGAGCGATCCAGTGGCCGTGCACCGAGGACGCGCCCGGCGGCACGGAGCGGCTCTATGCCGAGGGCGTCTTCAACACCGACCCGGACTACGCCGAGACGTACGGCAACGACCTCAAGACCGGCGCCGCCAACAGCGAGGCCGACGCCCGCGCCCGCCAGCCTGCCGGCCGCGCCTGCCTCCACGCGATCGCGTATGCGCCATCCCCGGAGGTTCCCGACGCCGAGCATCCGCTGCAGCTCACCACCGGGCGAACCGTCTACCACTTCCACACGCGCACGAAGACCGGACGCGTGCCCGAGCTGGACGCCGCTGCGCCCGATGTGTGGGCCGAGTTGAGCTCGCACGACGCCGAAGCGCTCGGCGTGCGCGACGGCGATCGTCTGCGGATCGAGTCCGCGCGCGGCTCGATCGAGGCGCCCGCGCGCGTGACCGACATCCGGCCGGGCAGCGTGTTCGTCCCGTTCCACTACGGCTACTGGGACCTCAGCGGCGAGGCCGGGCCGAACGGGCAGACGGGCCGCGCGGCGAATGAGCTGACGCTCACCGCGTGGGACCCGGTCTCCAAGCAGCCGATCTTCAAGACTGCCGCCGTGCGCGTGAGCAAGGTTGCCTGAGCATGCAGCTCGCGCACTACCTCGGGCTGCTCCACCACGCTGAGGAGGAGCTCGCGCGCGCGTTCGGCGAGATCGGCGACGCGCACGGCGACGAGCCCGACGTCCGCCACCTCTGCGAACAACTCGCCGCCGAGTGCCGTGGCCACGCGGAGCAGCTCCAGCCGTTCGCGGACCGTTACGGCGAAGAAGCCGATGACGAGCCGGAGCGCCTGCGTTCCGAGCTGTTCGCGGGCACGCGATCCGGCCCGCTCGGCCTGCTGCGCGATCTGCACGACCTGTACCTGATGGCGACCGAGTGCGACATCGTCTGGACGCTCGTCGGCCAAGCGGCGCAGGGAGCTCGCGATCGCGACCTGCTCGACGTGGTCCAGCGCTGCGAAGGCGAGACCGCGGTGCAGCTCAAGTGGCTCAGAACGCGCATGAAGCAGGCCGCCCCGCAAGCGCTGGTGGTGGCGCGATGAGCGAGACCGTCCCGCCCGCCCGCGTGGTACCGCGTCGAGCGGGCGCCCGGCGTCCGCGAGCAGCTCTGAACCGACTAGGAGTCGGCCGACCCGGGCTCGGCCCCTCTCGCGTGCATCGCCGCCTTCGCGCGATCGGGCAGGACGCGGCTAGCGGCCGCCTGGAGTCTCGTGCCGAGTCTGTGCGAGACGACCCGCTCGTCGCCCGCCATGAGCGCCTCAAAGCCGTCGTGCGCGACGTCGGCCGCATCGTCTTTCTCGCCCGCGCCGATCTTTGTGTCGAGCATGTCGGCGCGCTCGAAGAACTCGGTGTCGGTCGCACCCGGCATCAGCGAGGTGACGCTGACGCCTCTCTCGCTCAGCTCCGCGCGCAGCGCGAGCGCGAAGGACTGCACGAACGACTTCGACGCGTTGTAAACGGCCTGGTAGGTGCCCGGCATCGTCGAGGCGATCGAGGAGGTGAAGAGGATCCGCCCGCTGCCCTGGTGCGCCATCTGGCCGCTCACGAGCTTGGCCAGGTGGACCGTCGAACGCACGTTGAGGTCGACGATCGACAGCTCGTCGGGCAGTCTGGTCGAGTCGGCGAACTCGCCGCCCGCGCCCACGCCGGCGTTGAGCGCAGCGGCGTCGAGCCGACGACCGCCCGCCGTGACGCGGCGCCACAGCTCCTGGACGCCCTCGGGGTCGCGCAGGTCGACCTGCACCGCCTCGACGTGGGCGCCGTCGGCGCCGTTCAACTCGGCCGCCGTCTGATGGATCGTGTCGTCCTCGGCCGCGACGACGAGGTCGAAGCCATGCTCGGCGAACTCGCGCGCGAGTTCGCGGCCGATGCCGCTGGACGCGCCCGTGACGAGCGCCAGCGGATGGCCGCTGGGTGTCGGTGTGGTGTCGGATGTGGTGTGGTTCATGTGGCCGGGACTCCCCCGCATGCGCTCACGACAAACGACGCCGGTCAGCCGGACGGCGCACTGTTCGCGAGCGCGCGCCATGCGACCTCGCCGGCGATCTCAGCTCGGATCAGTCCTCGACGTATTCGAACTGTCCATCGATCCGCGTCAGCTCCAGCAGACGCCGCACCGGTCCCTCGGAGTCGATGATCGCGAAGCGAAAACCGTCTGACCGCGACTCGGCGTCGAGCTCCAGCATCAGCCGCAGACCGGTCGAGTCCATGAAGGAGAGCTGACGCAGATCGAGCACGATCGTCGCGAACCCGCGCGACCGCACCTCCTCGATCTTCGCCTCGAGCTGGCCGACGGTGGCGAGATCGAGTTCGCCATGCGGAATGACACGCACACGCTCGCGCTCAGGCTCGATGTCGACCCGAAACAACGGCGACGAAGGCATTGGCATTCTCCACGATCGAAGGTGTCAGCTTCGCTCCGTGTGCGCCCGCGCCGTCCGGCAGCGAGCTACCCGCGCGCGTTCGTTGCACGTCCGCGATCACTCGCCGTCCTCGACGCGATCGGTCCGCTTCTGTGACTCTAGCGTGCACGCGGACCCCGAGTCGGCCATCCGTCGCCCGATCCGAGTACGCTTCGAGTACGTGAGTCGTCGTCGGACCGCACTGCGGGCACGACACCGAACGCGGGCGATGCGGACGGATTCCATCCGTCTCCTTCCTACCTTTCGCGGAGCCCGAAACGGAGGGAGGAGGCGAGAGAGGAGCCGGCGTGACTGGCACTCAAGAGCATCCCCCGACCGTCGGCCTCGGCGCCGCGATCTCCAACGCAGTCGTGCGACTGCTCGCCGAGTACACCGGCCGCGGCCCGACCAAGGCCCGCACCTACATCAACGACGACTACATCGCCGTCGTCCTCCAAGACACCCTCACCAAGGGCGAGCGCAGTCTCGTCCGCGACGGCAAGACCGAGCTCGTGCTCGCCACGCGCAAGGCCTACCAGCAGACGATGAGCAGAGACCTGATCGCAGCCGTCGAACAGCTCACCGGCCGCACCGTCCACGCCTTCCTCAGCGACAACCGCACCGACCCCGACGTCGCCATCGAGAGCTTCGTGCTCGCACCGCAGGACGGCGCAGTCCCATCGGTATCGGCCTAACCGACCGCGCATGCGCGCACGCGCGTAGTAGAGGCCTTTCGGGTCGCGCCGGGCGCACTCGTCTGCAGCTGCGAGACGCGCGCCGCCGTGCGCACCGTCATGCGGCGATCTCACGCTCGCGCCGCTCGCTCGCATAGCGCTCGGCCCACTCCCGCGAGCGGGCGTCGCGCTGGTCGCGCAGCGGCGGGGTGGGGATCGCGACACGCGGCAGCCCGCAGAAGTCGAGCACACGCCCGACCGCCGCGCGCGGACCGGCGGCGATCGCCTCGTAGGACAGCTCCAGCGGCTCGCCGGGCGCGTGGGTCGCGAACCATGCGCGCCATGCCGCGTCGTCGGCCTGCAGCTGCGAGACGAGGTGGTCGATCGCGGTGAAGGAGTAGACGGCGTCGTGCGGGCGGCGCGGGGCGTCGGCGTCGGCGCGCCAGCGCTGCGTCTGGACGGCGCGCCACAGCGAGACCGCTTGTGCGACCTTGTCAGAGCGCGTGACGAACACGAGCCGCACATCGCCGAGCAGCGCCCGCAGCGCCGTATCGAGGTCGGCGGCGGCGAGGCCGTCGAGCGCGCGGGCGCGGCTGAGCAGGTCCTCGACGTGGCCCCACATCAGCTTGCCGCCCCAGACGCCGTTTGCCGTCAGGCCCCGGCGCACGACCCGGCCGCGCCACGCGGCTGCGGGCTCGCCGCTCGGACGACCCGCCTCCAGCGGCGCCAGCAGCGCGACCACGCGGGGGTCCGCGACACCCTTGAAGTACTCGCGCGGCTGGCGCGGCAGGCCGGAGTGCCGCAATATCTCGAAGTGCTCGAGCGGGACGCCGGCGACGCCGGTGGCGCGCAGCGTCTCACACAGCAGGGTGCTGCCGCTACGGGGCGTGGCGCAGACGAGGTAGGACGTTGTTGGAATGACAGAATCCATGCTTTATCGATAGGGAATAGTGAGAATAGTGAAGCCGCCAAACATCGTCTACCTCCATTCGCACGACACCGGACGCTATGTGCAGCCATACGGACATCAGATCCAGACGCCGAACATCCAGCGACTGGCCGATCAGGGCCTGCTGTTCCGCCAGGCGTTCTGCGCCGCACCCAGCTGCTCGGGCAGTCGCGCATGCCTGCTGACCGGGCAGTGGACGCATGTCAACGGGATGACCGGGCTCGCCCATCGCGGCTGGAAGCTGCACGACTACGGCCGCCACATCGTCAACCCGCTGCGCGCGGCCGGCTACTGGTCGGCACTCATCGGCGAGCAGCACGTCTCGGAGGATCCGGGCGTGCTCGGCTACGACCACGTCGTGGAGATCGGGACGACGAAGGTCCACTCGATCGCCCCCGCCGCACAGCAGCTGATCCGCAGCCGTCCGCCGCAGCCGTTCTTCCTCTCGATCGGTTTCTTCGAGACGCACCGCGAGTTCTTCGAGCCCAGCTCCGTGCGCGACGCGCTCTACGGCGCGCCGCCCGCGCACCTGCCCGACACGCCCGAGACGCGCGCCGACATGGCCTCCTTCAAGGCCAGCGCGCGCTCGCTCGACCAGGGCGTCGGCGCGGTCCTGCACGCGCTCGACGAACAGGGCCTGGCGGACGACACGCTGATCGTGCTGACGACCGACCACGGTCTGCCGTTCCCCGGCGCCAAGGCGACGTTGAGCGACCGTGGCCTCGGCGTGATGCTGATCATGCGGGGCCCCGGCGGCTTCCTCGGCGGGCACGTCACCGACGCGCTCGTCTCCCAGGTCGACCTCTACCCCACGCTCTGCGAGCTGGCTGGGGCGCCGCTGCCGGAGGGCCTCAGCGGCACGTCGCTGCTGCCGCTCGCGCGGCGCGAAGTCGCCGAGGTGCGCGACGAGCTGTTCGCCGAGCTGACCTACCACGCCGCCTACGACCCGCAGCGCGCGATCCGCACGCGTCGCCACAAGCTGATCCGCCACTTCGGCGAGCGGCTGCAGCCAGTGTTGCCGAACGTCGACGACTCGCCCTCGAAGGAGCTGCTCGTGGCGGCCGGCTGGGGCGAGCAACCGCGTCCGCGGCTCGAGCTGTACGACCTGCTCGCCGATCCGGGCGAGATGCGCAACCTTGCCCACGACGAGAGCTGCGCCGAGCCCCTGGCCGAGCTGGAGGCGCGCCTCGACGCGTGGATGCGCGAGACGGACGACCCGCTGCTCGAGGGCCCGGTTCCAGTGCCGCCGGGCGGCTGGGTCAACGATCCCGCGGGCCACTCGGCACGTGAGCCGTACGCGGGCGCGGTCGACTGACGTGCCCGTCAGCGTCGCGCATCGCCGTTGCGGTGCGAGACGCCGGCGGCGGCACCGCGCCGCCCCGCGGCGAGGATCGCCGCCCCCTCCTCGATCGTCCGGACGGCCTCGGCCAGACCGCGCCGGCCGCTCGGCTGCGATCTCCCCGGAGGCAACGCGCCGGCGGACCGCGCGGGCCTCGCCGCCGCGCGTCCCCGCGCCTCGGAACGCGCTGCTACCTCGGCAGGGACGATCACGACGGTCGCGTCGAGCGTCAGCAGCCGCAGGCGCAGGAGACGCGCGAGGATCGAAGCCTCGACGACGAGGCCGTCGGCCGGATGCCGACGACGACCGGGCATAGCCGTCAGGGCGACGGGAGATCCGGCGCCGCGAAGCTCAGGAATCCTCCTCCGCCTCCTCGCTGCGCTGCCGAAACGACGAGATGCCGGCGCTCCCGGCGGTCAGGCCGGCGAGACCGCCGACTGCGATCAAGCCCCGCTTGACCGCCTTCTCCGACGGCCAGCCGGGCAAGTCCTTCTTCACGCTCGTCGTGAGCTGCTGCAACCGACTCTTTCGCTTGAAGGGTCGCATCGTGATCGTCTCCTCAACGCTTGGCGCGCGACGCCTTGGCGATCGCGTCGATCAGCTCGTCTTTCGTCATGTTCGTCCGCCCCTCGACGCCGACGCTGGCCGCGAGCTCGATCAGCTCCGGCTTCCTGTAGGACTCCAGGCCGCCGTTCGTCGGCTGTCGGACCAGCTCGCGCGCAGCGTGCTTCGCGGTCTCCTCCGAGCGGTCGCGGAGCTGCTCCGCCGCCGCGATTCGCGCGTCGGCCTCGTTCGCCTGCTGCTCCGCCTCTTCGACGAGCCCCTGCGCGTGCCGGCGTGCCTCGTCGGCCACGCTGCGGGCGGCGTCGGCTGCCTCGTCCGCGAGCCGTCTTGCCGTGGCGAGCTTCTCCGTCGCGTCGGCGACGAGCTCCTCGGCCTGCGCTCGGGCGGCCTCGGCCTCGCCTTCGGCCTCCTCGAGCTCCTGGTCGACCTCGGCTCGCACCTCTTCGAGCTCCTCCTCGGCCTCCTCCTCCGCCTCGCGGCGCTCGCGCTTGACGGACTCGTCGGCGGCCTTCTGCGCCGTGGCGACCCGCTGTCTCACGACGCGGCTCGCCTCCCGCTCGGCCTCGGTCATGCGCGCACGGCCCTGCTCACTCACGTGCCGCGCGTAGCTGGCGCAATCCTTCGACTCCTGCGCGGCTTCGAGTGCCTGCTCCTCGGCCTCCCGCGCGCGCTCCGCGGCCTCGCGCGCCCGCTTCATCCGAACATCGACCGAATCTCCGCCAAGCGGCGTGGCGTCGACCACCGCCGATCCGACCGTCTCGGCAGGTCTCACCGCACGAGAGAGCATCCACGCCGCATTCGACGGCATCTCTCGGACGCCCGTTCGCGTGCGCTCCGACAACCATCCGACGACAGACGAGCGCGGCATGATGATCCCTCCATTTCCATCCCGGGGTCGGCTGCGAACCTGTTACCCGGTGTCGGACCTCGCACGCGTGCGAACGAGCGTGCGAACGCCAACCGTCACGCTCTCCCTCTATTCGCCGGCACGATGACCGTCACGCTGCAGTCGCTCGCGTTGCCGGCGCGATCGAAGCCGCGGTAGCGCAGCGTGTAGCGCCGGACGGCGTGGCCGCTCGCCTCGGCGCGCAGGAAGCCGGCGGCGTCGGCGGTGCCGGTCGCCCAGCCCTGCATGTCGGCCGCTCCGCCCGCCTGATCGCTGGTAACCGACAGCAGCGCGAAGCCGCCGGGGCCCGAGGTCGCGTCGTCGATCGACACGTCCACGGCGATCGGGACGAGCTTGTGATTGCGTGGCCACAGCACGGCGGGGCTCGCGCTGCAGCGGACCGCCGGCAGCGTGTGGTCGAGCTTGAAATGCGCGCGCACGGGCGTCTCCACCATCCCGCCGGCATCGCGGCTCGCGGCATGGATCACGTGCTCGCCGTCCTCGGCCACGTCGCTTCCCTCGCCGTAGTAGGGACAGCCGTACGGGAAGTCGTAGAAGGTCGTCGGCGCGGGCAGGAGGTCGAGCGCGCAGACGGTCTGCACGACGTCGGTGCCCGGCACGTTCGCCACCGCCGAGACGGCGGCGTGGACCGGCGAGACGTACCAGCCGTTCGCTCCATCCGGGCTCGCGGGGGTCAGCGCGATCGTCGTCGTCGGCGGCAGCTTGGAGGGCTCGCCGGGCGGATCGGCGGCCCCGGTGCCGTTCGCGCCCCAGCATGCAAGCGAGCCGCCGATCCGGATGGCGCACGAGAAGCCGGAGCCGCTGCTGACCTCCCTGAAGCTGCCCGGAGGTGGCGCGGTCTCGCCGGCGGCGTCCCGGCCCCAGCAGGCGATCGAGCCGTCGGTTCGCAACGCGCAGGCGTGCGAAGCGCCGGCGGCGACCATCGTGAAGCTGCCGGGCGGCGGTCTCCCGCCGTCGGCCCCGCCCCCGCCCAAGCCCCAGCACAGCAGCCCGTGGTCGAGCCGCACACCGCAGGTGAAGTCGAAGCCGGCGCTGACGGAGGCGAAGGCACCGGGCGGCGCGCTCGCCGCCCCCAGCGCATCGCTGCCCCAACAGGCGAGCGTGTCGTCGTCGCTGCGGATCGCGCAGGCGTGATCGAAGCCGGCGGTCACCGCCGTGAAGCTGCCCGGCGGGGTCTGCGACAAGGGGACGCCGTCTTCGCACACATCGCAGGTGGGGGACTTGTCCCCGCAGATCAGCCCACCGTCGGCGCTCAGCGAGCACATGAAGAAGACGCCCATCGCGATCGACGCCGTGGGCCCCGCGGGCAGGAAGCGCTCGTAGTAGGCGGCGTTGCGGCCCCAGCAGTCCGCGGAGCGGTCGAGCAGCCGTACGGCGCAGCTGTGGTACCCGCCGGCGAAGACGGACGCGTAGCGTCCCGCCGGCGGACTGGCCTGGCCGAACGCGTCCGATCCCCAGCAGGCGATCGTGTCGTCGTCAGCCCGGATCGCGCACGCGTGCGCGCCGCCGGCGCTGAGCGATCGGTAGCCCGCCGCGTGGGCGGCACACGGCAGGGCCGCGCTCACGAGCAGCGTCGCGACGGCGAGCACGAGCGCACAGCTCGCACGGAGGCTGGGGGCTCCGTCCCTGGAGCAGTGGGTGCCGGCGTGGCGTCTCACCCGTGCGCACAAGCTAGCGGCCGGCCCCGCGCGGCCCCATCGGGTGTCGAACCCATCTCTCGGCGGCGTCAGCTCGGTTGACGGCTCGCGGCGCCGCGGATCGCGCGGTCGATCGCCTCCGGCGCGAGCACGTGCTCGATCGCCATGTTCGCCGCGCCGACGATGCCGGCGCGGTCGCCGAGCCCGCTCGGCACGACGCGCAGCTCCTCCGTCGCGAGCGGCAGGGAGCGCTGGAAGATCACCTCGCGCACGCCGGCCAGCAGCTGCTGTGAGGCCTGCCCCACGTCGCCGCCGATCACGATCACCTCGGGGTTGAAGAAGTTGACGCAGCCGGCGAGCACCTCGCCGAGGTTGCGGCCCGCTTCCCGCACGAGCTGCGTGGCGAGTCCGTTGCCGGCCTTCACGAGCCGCGCGACGTCGCGGCTCGTGCGCGCCTCGACCCCCTCACGCGCCAGCCGTCGCGCAAGCGCCCCGCCACCCGAGACCGCCTCCAGGCAGCCGACGTTTCCGCAACGGCACAGGACGTCCTGATCGGCGAGGCGGATGTGTCCGATGTCGCCGGCCGCGCCCTTCGCCCCGTGATGGATCCGGCCTCTGGCGACGATTCCGCAGCCGATGCCGGTCCCAACCTTGATGAACAGCAGATGGTCGCGGTCGCGCCAGTTCGTCCAGTGCTCGCCGAGCGCCATGATGTTCACGTCGTTGTCGACCAGCACCGGTGCGTCGGAGCGGCCGGCGAACCAAGCGGGGATCGAGAAGCCGTCCCAGCCCGGCATGATCGGCGGGTTCGTCGGCTCGCCGCGGTCGAACGCGACCGGTCCCGGCACGCCGATCCCGATGCCGCGCACGTCCGCCTCCGCGCGTCCGACCTGCGCCAGCAGCGCGCCGAGGCGCTCGTGGACGACGCCGAGGACGGCCTCCGGGCCGTCCGCGATCTCCAGCTCCTCCACCTCCTCCCCCAGCGGCACCCCGCCGAGGTCGGAGACGGCGAGCCGCGCGTGGGTGGCGCCGAGATCGGCGCACAGCACGACGCCCGAGCCGTCGTTGAACGCCAGCGACGACGGCGGCCGACCGCCCGTCGAGTCGCCGCCCGTCTCGTAGACGAGCTCATGCCGCAGCAGCGTGTCGACGCGCTGGGCGACCGTCGAGCGGGCGAGCCCGGTCTGCCGCACGAGCTCCGCGCGCGTGAGGGTGCCGGCGTCGCGGATGACCCGCAGGATGGCGCCCGCGCTGGCGACTTCGTTGCCGTGTGCTCGCGTGCTCGCGCTCATCGACACGGGCAGTAAAGCATGAGCGTCGTCAGGAAGACATCTTTTGCTTGACACCTGGCAAAAGTGTGCGATCGTGCGTTCCGTGAGTCGAGGAGCTCACTTGCGCGTCGGGATCGTCGGTGCGGGTTTCATCGGCGCAGTCCACGCGCGCTCGGCGCGACTTGCCGGGGGACGCTTGACGGCGGTCGCCGCCTCGTCCGAGGCCTCCGCCCAGGACGCGGCGCGACGACTCGGAGCGGAGCGGGCCTACGCGTCGGCCGAGCAGCTCGTCATCGCCGACGACATCGACGTCGTCCACGTCTGCGCGCCGAACCACCTGCACGTCCCGCTCGCCCGCACGGCGCTCGACGCCGGCAAGCACGTGATCTGCGAGAAGCCGCTCGCGCTCGACGACGCCGGCGCGAGCGCGCTCGTGGAGCAGGTCGCGGCACAGGGCCGCGTCGGCGCAGTCCCGTTCGTCTACCGCTACTACGCGATGGCGCGAGCGGCGCGCGAGCACCTGCGCGGCCGCGACCTGCGCCTCCTGCACGGCACCTACCTGCAGGACTGGCTGTCGCAGCCGGGCGACGACAACTGGCGCGTCGAGCGGAGCCTCGGCGGCCGCTCGCGCGCGTTCGCCGACATCGGCTCGCACTGGTGCGATCTGGCCGAGTTCGCCTCCGGCCAGCGAATCGCGCGCCTCGCGGCGCGCACCGCGACCGTCGTCCCCGCGCGCAGCGACGCCGGAGGTCGCCCGGCGTTCGCTCGCGGCGGGACGGACGAGCGCGGCGACACGACACGCGCGGTCGACACCGAGGACGTCGCGCTTGTGCAGTTCGAGACCGACGGCGGCGCGCTCGGGTCGGTTGTCGTGAGCCAGGTCTCCCCCGGGCGCAAGAACCGCCTGTGGATCGAGTGGGACACCGACGAGGAGGCGCTCGCGTTCGACCAGGAGCAGCCCGAGCAGCTGTGGCGCGGGCGCCGCGACGGGATCGCGCTCGACCTGCGCGACCCCGAGCAGCTGCCGGCGCCGGCCGCGCGCTTCGCGACGCTGCCGGCCGGCCATCCGCAGGGCTACGCCGACTGCTTCGACGCGTTCGTCGCCGACGCCTACGCGGCGATCCGCACGGGCGAGGTGCCCGAGGGCATGCCGGTCTTCGCCGACGGGCGCCGCGCGGTGCGGCTGACCGAGGCGGTGCTCGACTCGGCGGCCGACGGCGGCGCGTGGGTCGAGGTGCCGGCGGCCGGCGAGCTGGTCGGAACGGAGGTGGGCGCGTGAAGCTCGGCTTCCTCACCGCCTGCATGCCGGAACGCCCGCTCGAAGACGTGGCGCGGTGGGCCGGCACACACGGCTACGAGGCGCTCGAGCTGGCGGCGTGGCCGACGGTCGGCGGCAGCGACCGGCCGTTCGTCGCCTCCCACGTCGCGGCGGACGCGTTCGACGCGCGCGAGGCCGAGCGCGTCGGCGCCGCGCTCGCCGACAACGGCCTCGCGCTCTCGGCGCTCGCCTACTACGACAACAACCTCCATCCGGATCCCGTCGAGCGCGAGGCGATCCACGCACACGTACGCGCGTGCATCGAGACTGCGGCCGCGCTCGGCGGGGTCCCCGTGGGGACGTTCGTCGGCCGCGACCCGAGCCGCAGCGTCGCCGAGAACCTGCGCGAGGCAGAGCGGATTCTGCCGCCGCTGGTCGGGTACGCGAATGACCGTGGTGTGAAGCTGATGATCGAGAACTGCGTGATGGAGGGCTGGCACCCGGACGGCTACCCCGGCAACCTCGCGTACTCGCCCGAGCTGTGGGAGTGGATGTTCGAGCTCGGCCTGTACCTCAACTTCGATCCCTCGCATCTGCTGTGGCTCGGGATCGACCCGATCGCCGCGCTCGCGCCGTACGTCGACCGCGTCGCCCACGCACACGCGAAGGACGCAGAGACGTTCCCCGCCGCGCTCGACCGCTACGGCTTCTTCGGGCGCACCTCCACGCGTACGGAGGACCCGTGGGACATGGGCTGGTGGCGCTACCGCATCCCCGGCCTCGGCGAGGTCGACTTCCGCCGCTACGTCGACACGCTGTACGAGGGCGGGTTCGACGGCGTGCTGTCGGTCGAGCACGAGGATCCCGTCTGGGGCGGCACGCCGGAGAAGGTAGAGCAGGGCCTCGAGATCGCGCATCGCACGCTGCGACCGCTGGTGGTGGGCTGAGATGGCGCCGCGGCTGGAGGTCCGCAGCCTCGTCAAGGAGTACCCCGGGGTGCGGGCGCTCGAGGGCGTCGACTTCGAGGTCCAGCCGGGCGAGGTCCACTGCCTGCTGGGTCCCAACGGCGCCGGCAAGTCGACGCTCATCAAATGCGTCTCCGGCGTCGTCGAGCCGACCGCCGGCGAGATCCTGCTCGACGGCGAGCCGCTGCCGGTCGGCGACCCCTCGGCGTCGCTGCGGCGCGGCGTGGCGACGATCTACCAGGAGCTCGACCTCGTCGAGGAGCTGACCGTCGCCCAGAGCGTGTTCCTCGCGCACGAGCCGCGCCGTGGACCGTTTCTCGACCTCGACCGCATGCGCGGCGACGCCGCGAAGCTGCTCGCCCGCCTCGGCCACGAGCGCATCGACCCGCGCACGAAGATCAAGGAGCTGCGGCCGGCGGCGCGCCAGGTCGTCTCGATCGCCCGCGCGCTGTCGCACGACGTGCGGCTGCTGATCATGGACGAGCCGTCGGCGATCCTCGACGACGGCGAGATCGAGACGCTGTTCGAGGTCGTGCGACGGCTCGCCGCCGACGGCGTCGCGGTGATCTACATCTCCCACCGCCTCGACGAGATCCGCCGCATCGGCGACCGCGTGACGGTGCTCAGCGACGGACGCAGCGTCGCGACCGGCCTGCCGGCCGAGACGCCGACCGAGCAGCTCGTCGAGCTGATGGTCGGGCGTGCGGTCGAGCAGCTCTACCCCGAGCGACGCAACGGCGCGGGCACCGAGGACGTGATGTTGGAGGTGCGCAACCTGCGCGGGCTGCCGATGGTGCGCGGCGTCAGCCTGCAGGTGCGGGCCGGCGAGGTCGTCGGGCTCGGGGGCCTCGTCGGCTCCGGGCGCACGGAGCTGCTGCGCCTGATCTACGGCCTCGACACGCCGGACGAGGGCGAGGTGCTGGTCGGCGGCAGACGGCTGCCGCCGGGGAAGGCCGGCCGCGCGATCGCGGCGGGGCTCGGCCTCGCGCCGGAGGACCGCAAGTCGCAGGGGCTGCTGCTCGAGTGGAGCCAAACGAAGAACGTCAGCCTCGCGGACCTCGGCCGCTTCCAGCGCGGGCTGCTGAACGTCCGCGCCGAGCGCGCGGCCGTGCGCGAGCATCTGTCCCGCCTCAAGACCGTCCCGGCCGACGGCGAGCGGGTGGTACGCGAGCTCTCAGGCGGCAACCAGCAGAAGGTCGTGCTCGCGCGCTGGCTGCTGCACCACTGCCGCGTGCTGCTGCTCGACGAGCCGACGCGCGGCGTCGACGTCGCGACGAAGGCGGAGCTCTACCGGGTCATCGCCGACCTCGCCGCTGCCGGCGTCGCCGTGCTCGTCGTCTCGTCCGAGCTGGGCGAGTTGATCGGCATCTGCGACCGCATCCTCGTGATGCGCGAGGGCGCGCTGGTGTTCGAGGTCGACGGCGACCGCGCGAGCGAGCGGGAACTGCTGCAGCACGCCGTCGCCCCCATCGAGTCCGCGGACCTGATCGAGGAGGTCAGATGACGACGTCGTCGCCGGAGAGCGACCGCACGGCATCGCCGAGCGAGGCGATGACCGAGCGGCGGGTGGCCGGCTTCCACCTGCAGGAGTACGCGCTCGTGATCGTCGTGATCCTGCTGTTCGTCGCGGGGGCGATCCTCAAGCCGGACAGCTTCCCGACGTGGGACAACGTCCGCAACATGCTGACGCAGGCGAGCGTGGTCGGCGTGCTCGCGATCGGCATGACGTTCGTGATCGCGACCGCCGGGATCGACCTGTCCGTCGGCTCGATGGTCGCCGCCGCCGGCATGTTCGGCGGGATCCTCGTCGACCCCGAGGGCTCGACGCTTCTCTTCATCGCGGGCGCGATCTTCTTCGCGACGCTGCTGGGATCGGTCAACGCGATCGCGATCGCGTACGGGCGCGTCGTCCCATTCATCGCCACGCTCGCGATGTTCTCGATCGCGCGCGGCATCGCGCTGCTGCTGAACGACAAGCTGCCGGTCGGCCTGCTCGACCTCAACGGCGGCTCCTTCGGCGACCCGGGCGCGTTCTCGCTGCTGTGGTTCGGGACCGGCCGCATCTTCGGGATCCCGGTCTCGGTCTACGTCTTCCTCGGGATCGTGATCGCCGGCTGGGTGGTCCTGAACCGCACGCGCTACGGCCGCTTCGTCGTCGCTGTCGGCGGGAACCGCGAGGCGGCGCGGATCGCGGGCGTGCCGGTGCGACGGACGATCCTGAGCGTCTACGTGCTCTCCGGCTTCCTCGCCGGCATCTCCGCGGTGCTGCTGTGCGCACGGCTCGGCAGCGCCTCGCCGGTCAGCGGGAACCTCTACGAGCTCGACGCGATCGGCGCCGTCGTGATCGGCGGCACGAGCCTTGCCGGCGGCCGGGCGACGATCGGCGGCACCTTCCTCGGGGTGCTCACGTTCGCGCTCATCTTCAGCTTGATGACGCAGATGGACCTGTCCACCGAGGTCCAGCAGGTGGTCAAGGGAGCGATCGTCCTCGGGGCGGTCTTGCTCCAGCGACCGGAGGCGAGGCTGTGAAACGTCCATACAGAGGAGGAGGCCACGACATGTCGCGCATGCGATCACTCATGGCGATGGCCGTCGCGCTGCTGCTCATGCTCGGTGCCGCCGCGTGCGGCAGCGACGATGACGGCGGCGGGAGCGGCGGCGGTTCGGCGCAGACCACGACGACGACAGGCGACGGCGGATCGAGCTCGAGCGGACCGGTGAGCATCGTCGCGAGCGTGCCGCCGACCGACCACGGCTGGCTTGGCGCGATCTCGAAGAACGCGAAGGCCGCCGCGGAGAGATACGACGACGTGAACTTCCGGCTGCTCGAGGCGGCCGACGCCGACTCGCAGGCCCAGCAGATCGAGCAGGCGATCTCCAGCAGACCGGACGCGCTGGTCGTGCTGCCGCAGGACGGCGCGGCGCTGACGCCGGTCGCCCAGAGAGCGGAGGCCGCCGGCATCCCGGTCATCAACGTCGACCGGCTGTTCACGGCCCCCGACGCGGCGACCGCCACGATCCTCGGCGACAACTTCCAGATCGGCGTGTTGGCGGCCGACTTCATCGCCGACAGACTCAGATGCGAGGGCAACGTCGTCGAGATTCAAGGCCTCGCGGGCATCTCCGTGACGGAGGAGCGCTCGAAGGGGTTCGCGGACGAGCTGAGAAAGGTCTGCCAAGACGGCGGGATCGACATCGTCGCCAGACAGCCCGGCGACTTCAATCCCGACACGGGTCTGAGAGTGATGGAGACGATCCTCCAGGCACAGGACAGAATCGACGCCGTCTACACGCACGACGACGACATGGCGCAGGGTGTCGTGCAGGCGATTCGCAACGCGGGCCGCGACGACGAGATGATCCTGACCGGCGTCGGCGGCTCGCAGGACGCGATGGCGCAGATCAAGGAGGGCGGCCTCTACGCCGCGACATTCCTCTACAACCCGAACATGGCGGCCTCGGCCGTCAACATGGCGCGCCTGATCGCGCTCGGCGAGGGCTTCCCGGAGCTCGTGCCGCCGGAGGTGCCGCGCCAGATCGTGGTCCCGGCCGCGACGGTCACGAGAGAGAACGTGGCCGACTACGAGCAGTACGCGTTCAACTGATTTCGGCTCCGTCCCGTCGGGCGCCGCTGCGCCCGACGGGTCCGCCGGTCCGGACCGAGAGCCCGGTCAGAAGTCGAGGTCTGCGGTACCGGTCTCGGTGCGGGCGGTCGTCGCTGCCGCGTTGCCGGCGACGTCGGTCGCCGTCGCCACCGGGGTCCAGATCATCGCCGCGGCGCCGGCTGCCGTGCCGGTGGTGCCGCTGGGCGTCCCGAGCGTGAGCGCGATCGCGTTGCCGCTCTGCACCATCGTCGCCGCGGTGCCGCTTGCGCCGAAGTCGCGCGTGGCGGTGACGAAGTCGGTGCGCGCGAGGTTGACCGAGCCGAGCGGGAGCTGCGCGGAGTTCGTGCTGTTGCGGATGGTGAGCGCGTCGTTGCCGGCTCCCCCCTCGGTGATCCGCACGACCACGCTCGCCGTCGCGCCGGTCCAACCGGCGAGGATCGAGCTGGGGTCGATCGGCTCGCTGAACGTGAGGACGATCTGGTCGCCGGCATCCGGCTTGCCGGCGGTCCCGCCCGCGACGTTGGTGCTCTGCACGTCGGCGGCGCTCGGCGCGGTCGCATCGACCGTGACGCTGAAGCCGCTCTGCGTGCCGCTGTTGGCGGCCGCGTCGGCGAGCGTGAGGGTGTAGGCATAGCTGCCGGCCGCGAGCGAGGACTTCGCGGTCTGCGCGGCGCTGCGGTAGGCATAGGTCGCGGCGCCGACGGCGTAGGAACCTGCCGTCAGCGAGACCGTGCCGCCGGCGCTCGTGAGCGCGCTGACGTTCGTGGTCACGCTCGCGACGCCGCTTGCCGGGTTGCCCGTGTCGCTCGCGTTCGCGTAGACGTAGTAGCTCGCGCCCGCCTTGATCGAACCGGTCGCCCCCGCGGTCGTTCGCGCGATCGCCGATGCGCTCGCTGTGGGGACGCTCCAGTCGCTGTGCGCGCTGAGCGCGTTGCTCGGGTCGGCGGAGCTCGCCACGAAGGCCGCTCCGCTGAACTGCACGCCGGCCGCCACGAGGACGGGCAACGCCGCGAGTGGGATCCAGTGCACACGCGGCATGCGCGGGTCAGCCCGCGTCGCTCAGCGCCGCCGCCTCGCGGCGACGCAGCTCGACGCCCGCCTTGCGCCACAGTCGCACGAGCGTCCCGAGCGCGATCAGCAAGGCGGGCAGCCCGATCAGCAGCATCCGCACCTCTCGCACGCCGAGCGCGGCGAGCGCGAAGCCGACGTATGGGATGTGAAGCGCGGCACGCGCCTGGCGCGGACGATCGAGCGTGAAGCGCCACGGATCCCCAACGGGGTTCGCGTCGCCCTTGGTGCGGAACGCGCGCGCGCCGCTGCGGTCGCGGCCGATCCACGCGATGCGGTGCGTCACCAACCCGTTCAGGCCCGCTGGGGGCGGCGGGGCATAGGTGATGACGTCACCGACGCGCAGGCTCGCCGTCGGCACCTCGCGGGTGTAGACGATCGATCCGCGGTCATAGGTGCCGCTCATCGAGCCGCTCGTGATGACGTAGCGCTGGTAGCCGAGCGCCGCCGGCAGCAGGACCGCCGCGGCGAGCGTCAAGCTCGCCGCGAGGCCGACGGCCGAGACCGCCTGCTTGATGGTGCGCCGCACGCCGGAGCCCCGGCTACTGCGTCGCGGTCCAGTCGTATTGCACGCTCATCGAGGTGCCCTGGTAGGCGTTCCCCGTCGCTGACGGAAGCGTCACCGTGAAGTCGTATGTATGTGCGGCGGTTGGCGAGGCCGCGGCGCCGAACTGCTGCGTGCCGACGGTGACGGTGTCGCCGTCGAGCGCGATCGTGCCCATCGCTCCGAGCTTGCCGCTGTAGACGGTCGTGGAGCCGTCTCTGATCAGCAGGTCAAGCTGGTCGGAGAGTCTCTCCGAGCCGGTGCCGAGGACGGGATTGGTGAGGTTCGACTTCGACAGCGAGAACGTGCCGGGCAGACTGCCCGTGTTCGTGATCGTCACCGAACCGGTGGCCGTGCCGCCGGGCTTCATCGCGGAGGCGGTGAGGATCGCGGCATTGTTTCTCGAGTTCGTGTGACTCAACGAGCCAGAGGTGAACGTGTTCGACGGGTTCGCGGTCGCGGAGGTGAAGTCCGCGCCCGACCCGACGACCAGGCCGACCGCGGCAAGCGAAAGCGCGAGGGCGCCGAGCGTCAGCTTCGGCCACTGCAGCAGGATGGCGATACGAGCCATGGGGGGTCCTTCCAGCATCGCGACAACGCCTTTGGAGCGACCGGCGGGGTCGATGGACTTGAAGCGCTCGAAGGGGCGAGCGACCGTGCCTTCGTGCGCGTTCCTGCATCGACGGATCCAGGCCGCCGCTTGACCGGCACGCCGCTAGTTGGCGCGTTGCCCGCCGTGCGGTTCGTCGGCGAGGACTGAGCGCTACGTGACGGCGCCGGCGGTTCCGGCGCCGCGCTCGATGCGGTCGAGGTCGCGGACGGCGCCGGTGTCGGCGGAGGTCGCCATCGCGGCGTAAGCGCGCAGGGCGGCGGAGACGGGGCGGTCGCGATCGACGGGCCGGTAGCCGGTTGTCGCCTCGAGCCGTTCGCGGCGCTCCGTCAGCTCCTCGCCGGAGACGTCGAGGTGGATCGTGCGGCTGGGGATGTCGATCGCGATCGTGTCGCCGTCCTGCACGAGCGCGATCGCGCCCCCCGAGGCGGCCTCGGGCGAGACGTGGCCGATCGAGAGCCCCGACGTGCCGCCGGAGAAGCGCCCGTCGGTGAGCAGCGCGCACGCCTTGCCGAGCCCGCGCCCTTTCAGGTAGGAGGTCGGGTAGAGCATCTCCTGCATGCCGGGGCCGCCGCGCGGACCCTCGTAGCGGATGACGACCACGTCGCCCGGGGCGATGCGCCCGGCCAGAATCGCCTCGACCGCCTCGTCCTGGGACTCGAGCACGACCGCCGGCCCGCTGAAGCGCAGGATCGACTCGTCCACGCCGGCCGTCTTGACGACGCAGCCGTTCTCGGCGAGGTTGCCGTAGAGGATCGCGAGCCCGCCGTCGACCGAGTAGGCGTGTGCGACGTCATGGATGCAGCCCTCGGCCGCGTCGACGTCGAGCGTCTCCCACCGCTCCGACTGCGAGAACGCCTCCGCCGACCGTCTGCAGCCCGGGGCCGCGTGGAACAGCTCGATCGCCTGCTCGCTCGCAGCGCCGCCGCGCACGTCCCACGCGCCGAGCCACTCGTCCATCGTGCGCGCATGCACGGTCGAGACGTCCTCGTGCAGCAGGCCGCCGCGGCGCAGCTCGCCGAGGATCGCGGGGATCCCGCCGGCGCGGTGCACGTCCTCCATCAGGTAGTGGCCGTTCGGCGCGACCTTGCAGATGCACGGCACGCGCCGCGAGACCTCGTCGATGTCGGCCATCGCGAAGTCGACCTCCGCCTCCTGGGCGGCCGCGAGCAGGTGCAGGACCGTGTTGGTCGAGCCGCCCATCGCGACGTCGAGCGTCATCGCGTTCTCGAACGCGGCGCGCGTGGCGACGCTGCGCGGCAGCACGCTCTCGTCGTCCTGCTCGTAGTACCGCGTGCAGATCTCGACGGCCGTGCGGCCGGCGTCCTCGTACAGCTGCCGGCGCGCGGTGTGCGTCGCGAGCGTCGAGCCGTTGCCCGGCAGCGCGAGCCCGAGCGCCTCGGTCAGGCAGTTCATCGAGTTGGCCGTGAACATGCCGCTGCACGAGCCGCACGTCGGGCAGGCCGCCTCCTCGATCAGGTCCATGTCCTCGTCGCTGACCTCGGGCGAGACGGCCTCCGCCATCGCGGTGATGAGGTTCAGGCCCTTGCGGACGGTGCCGTCCACGAGCGTCGCCTGGCCGCCCTCCATCGGGCCGCCGGAGACGAACACCGTCGGGATGTTCAGCCGCAGCGCCGCGTTCAGCATCCCCGGCGTGATCTTGTCGCAGTTGGAGATGCAGACGAGCGCGTCGGCGCAGTGCGCCTGCACCATGTACTCGACGCTGTCGGCGATCAGGTCGCGCGAGGGCAGCGAGTAGAGCATCCCGCCATGGCCCATCGCGATCCCATCGTCGACCGCGATCGTGTTGAACTCGCGCGGGATCCCACCGGCCGCCTGCACCGCCGCCGCGACGACCTCGCCGACCGGCTTGAGGTGCGTGTGCCCCGGCACGAACTGCGTATAGCTGTTGGCGACCGCCACGATCGGCTTGCCGAAGTCCTCGCGCGCGACCCCGGCCGCGCGCAGCAGCGCGCGCGCGCCAGCCATGTTGCGGCCGTGGGTGACCGTGCGAGACCGAAGCGGTGGCATGCGCAAATCCTACGGCGTCGCAACCATCCCGGCGATCGGGCGCGTTCGTGCAGCGGCGGCTAGATATCCCCCTTTCGCCACCGCGCCTGATAACGTCGCAATTTCAGGCCGGTCGAACACGACCGGAACACCAGTGCAAGCGCTCGTTGTCGTTGCCTCACAGCACCCTCTTCGTTCGCAGCACAGAATCAGGAGGAACAGCTATGGCAACCGGAACCGTGAAGTGGTTCAGCGACGACAAGGGCTTCGGCTTCATCACGCCGGACGACCAGTCCAAGGACCTCTTCGTCCACCACAGCGCCATCGAGGCGGACGGCTACCGTTCGCTCGCCGAGGGCGCGAAGGTCTCGTACGACTCCGAGCCGGGCCCGAAGGGTCCCAAGGCGGTCAACGTCAAGACCATCTAGCGCCGGCAGCGCCGCCACGCGGCACGCCGAACGCAAGAGCTGTGCCCGGAAGCCCCGCAGCCGCGGGGCTTCCGGCGTTCTGGGGTCGGAGGCGGCGAGCTCGACGCACTCCGAGGCGGGCTGTCCTACGCCTCCGAGTAGACCGGCTCGCGAGCCGGCTCGCCCTCGGGTGCTTCCCCGTGGGCCATCGCCGGATGGGCCACCGGCTGCAGCACCGTCAGCACGACCACGATCGCGACCAGCACGAGCGCGGCGCCGACGAGGTACGCCACGTGGAAGCCGCCGTTGAGCGCGGCCATCGCCGAGTCGCCCTGCGCCAGCAGCGTGTCGGTGCGGTTGGACGCGATCGTCGCGAGCACGGCGAGGCCGACCGCCCCGCCGACCTGCGGCGACGTGTTCGCCAGGCCCGAGGCAAGCCCCATGTCCGTCGGGTCCGCACCGGACATTGCCAGCTGCATCAGCGCCGGGAACGCCAGGCCGGCGCCGAAGCCGAACAGCAGCATGATCGGCAACAGGTCCACGACGAACGTCCCGTCGACCGGCGTCCGCGCGAACAGCAGCATCGCGCCGCCGATCGACAGCAGGCACACGACGAGCACGCGCCGAGCGCCGAAGCGCATCGAGGCCGGGCCGGAGACGTACAGCGACATCACGCCCATCACGATCGTGCCGGGCAGGAACGCGAGCCCGACCTCGAGCGGCGTGTAGTCGAGGATGCGCTGCAGGTACAGCGCGCCGAGGAAGAACATCCCGAACATGCCGACGACGAGCAGGATCAGCACGAGGTTCGCGCCGCTGACGTTGCGCGAGCGGAACAGGCGCAACGGCATCAGCGGATTCGGGATGCGCGCCTGGCGCAGCACGAACGCCGTCAGCAGCACGAGCGACAGCGCGCTGAGCCCGAGCACCTCGCCGGACGTCCAGCCCTTCTCGGCGACCTGCAGGATCGCGTAGACGCCGATCATCAGGCCGCTCGTCATCAACACTGCGCCCGGCAGGTCTGCGCCCGCTCTGAGGCCGATGCCCGGTCTCGCCTCGACGAGCCGGCGCGCGAGCAGCGCGGTGGCGATGCCGATCGGCACGTTGATGAAGAAGATCCAGTGCCAGTTGATCGTCTCGGTGAGGACGCCGCCCGCGAGCAGCCCGATCGAGCCGCCGGCGGAGGCGACGAAGCCGTAGACGCCGATCGCCTTTGCCTGCTCGCGCGGCTCGGGGAACATCGTCACGATCATCCCGAGCACGACCGCAGAGGCGAACGCGCCGCCCGCGCCCTGGATGAAGCGCGCGGCGATCAGCATCCCCTGCGTCTGCGTCACGGCGCACAGCAGCGAAGCGGCCGTGAAGACCGTCAGGCCGATCAGGAAGATGCGGCGGTGGCCGATCAGGTCGCCGATGCGACCGCCGAGCAGCAGCAGCCCGCCGAACGCGATCAGGTACGCGTTGACGACCCACGCGAGGTTCGTCTGCGAGAAGCCGAGATCGTCCTGGATCGACGGCAGCGCAACGTTCACGACCGTCGCGTCGAGCACGATCATGAGGACGCCGGCGCACAGCACGTAAAGCGCCAGCCAGCGTGTTCGGTCGGTCGTCTCGGCGGTCATCGTCACGGCTCCCTGGGTCGGCTTCATACCAGAGTCATATCATATGGTTGGAATTTCCAATCAGAAGATTGGTATTTCCTCATTCATGGTAGTCTTTACCCATGAAAAGCAAGCGCAGCTACGGTGATGCGTGCGGCATCGCCCGTGCGCTGGATGTCGTCGGCGAGCGCTGGGCACTGGTGGTCGTGCGCGAGCTGCTGCTCGGGCCCAAGCGGTTCACCGACATCCGCGGCGGACTGCCTCATGTGAGCCCGGACGTGCTCGCCCAGCGCCTGCGCGATCTCGAGCAGGCGGGCATCGTCAACCATCGCAGACTGCCGCCGCCGTTTGCGGCGCAGGTTTACGAGCTGACGGACAGCGGCCGGGCGCTCGAGCCGGTGCTGATCGAGCTCGGCCGTTGGGGCGGCGCAAACGCCCCCGCCCCCAGCGACGAGATGTGCATGAGTCTGGACTCGTACATCGTCTCCCTGCGGACGCTGTTCGACCCCGCCCGCGCCGGCGACTTCGCCGCGCGCGTCGAGCTGCGCCTCGGGGAGGAGCGCTTCCGTGTCGTGATCGCCGACGGCCAGGTGGAGGCGGGCCGCGGCGAGCTGCCCGACGCCGATGTCGTGATCGAGGCCGACCCGACGACGCTGCTCGACGTGCTGCACGGTCACCGCCCGCTCGCCGATGCGCTGGCGGCCGAGGCGATGCGCTTCAGCGGCGACAAGCGCAAGGCGAAGCGCTTCACGCAGCTGTTCCCGCTGCCGACCCTGGCGACGGTCTGACGAATCACTCGCCTCAACGACGCAGCAGCTCACGACGTACAAGCAGCGCAAGCGCCACGAGCAGGCCGAGCGCGACCAGCAGCGTCGCTTCGCCGCCGTCGCCGATCGGGGGAGGCAGGTCGAGGCCTGCATGGTCCCCGGCGTCCGCGCCATTCCCGTGCGCGACGACGCCGCCGACCCCCGAGCGAGGTCCCGGTGCACCGGCCGTCCCGTCGCCAGTCGTGCCCGCCTGGCCCACAGCCGGCGTCCCGAGCCACCCGGCCACCGCCGCGCCGTTGGGGCCGGCACCGCCGCATGCTCCGGAGTCGGCGAGCCTGTCGAGCCGGCGCAGCCCGTGCCGCTCGATCCGCCCCGCCTGCGCGAGACCGAGATCGAGCCGGCGTGCGACCTGCCGTCGCGTGAGCGGCCCTGCGGAGCCGAGACCAGCGCGCAGGCCAAGGACGCGCCGCTCGCCTGGGCGGAGGTCCGCGAGGCACTGTCGTCCGTGCTCGACCGCGAGCTCCAGCTGTCGCTGGGCGGCGATCGCCCTGCCGGCCGGATGGCCGGGCGCCTGGTCGACGGCGAGGCGATCACGACGGACGCGAGGGGCGTCTGCTGAAGAGCCCGACCCTGCGGTCGGATGTGACCCCGCGGTCGCATCGTTCGTGGGCGCACCGCTCGCGACGGTGCTTTCGGCACCAGTCGCTGCCATGCCGGTGCCGGCGACCCCTGTCGAGGGCCCAGGCGCCATACCCGTCCCCGCCGAGCCGGTCTGCTGTTGCGACCCGTCAGTCGTAACTGCGGGCGCCGGCGGCGGCGGAACGGACGGCGTCTGAACAGACGGCAGCGACGGGACCGGGACCGGCTCAGGAGCAGGCGGCGGCGGCGGAACGGGCGGGACCGTGACCGTCGGGACGGTCACGGACGGCACCTGCACCTCGGGCAGTCTCGCTTCCACGCTGCCGGCCCCTGGCACCGTCACGCCCACGGTAAGCGCCAACGTCCCGGCCGGCACCGTGCCGCTCGCCAACAGCGCCGCAGAGCTCGCCCATCCCAGCAATCGGATCCGTGGACCACCCATCCGGCCTCCTTCCGGTACATCCGGGCCTACCGCGCCTGCACAGACGCGAAACGACCCCGCGACGCCTACGTCCGTGACACGACGCACAGACACCGCCGCGCCCGCCTCGTACGGTCCTTCCTGTCACTCCCATAACGACCCGGGAACACCATGATCCGTCTCCTCAAGAACCTGCTCCCGCGCGAGCCGCTTCCGTCCCACATCCACTTCCACATCGACGAGCACGGCAACGAGATGTGGTGCGACGCGTCTGTGTGCCGGCCACAGCACCGCCCGAACCCGCCGTTCTTTCCGCCCATCCGATAGCGCGCAGGCAACCGCAAACCTCTGCCCGGGTCGAACGCCTAACCCGTCGGGCAGATGGGCTGTTCGCCGCCGTCGACCATGACCCACTCCCGTCGCCGCCGGGCAGGACCGCGCAGGGCGGCGATTCCGCCGGGAGCGGCTGACGTACGAGCAGCACATGTCCCGGGTCGCTCGTATCCCATGGTTCGCGTAGCTCGAGCGAGGGAGGCTCCAACCCCGCAAACCGCACGAGCAGCCACAAGCCGGCTAGGTCGAACGCGGGGTCTCGCAGGATCGCCTGCTCGCGGATCCAACCGACGCCCGTGTACCCGTCGTCGCGCAGGGCGGCGAGCACGCGCGGAATGTCGGTTTCCCGCGCGGTCGTCATCGGACCATTCTCGCCGCCCAAACCTTCCCACGCCCGTGTCAAGGTTGCGCGATCCGCTGCTAGGATCGCGGCAATGCGCGACTACCTCGATGCGATCCGCCAGAGAATCGTCGTCTTCGACGGCGGCATGGGAGCCACTCTCGAGCAGTTCGACCTGACGCAGGCCGACTACGGCGGCCTCGAGGGCAAGTGCCACGAGGCGCTCGTGCTGCACCGCCCAGACGTGATCGAGGGCGTCCACGCGGCGATGCTCGACGCCGGCGCGCAGGTCGTCGAGACCGACACGTTTCAGGCGTCGAGACTCAAGCTCGACGAGTGGGGCCTCGCCGACCACACGCACGAGATCAACGTCAGAGCGGCCCAGATCGCGCGCAGAGCGGCCGGCGAGGAGCGCTTCGTCGCGGGCTCGATCGGCCCGACCGGCTTCCTGCCCGCCTCCGACGACCCGACGCTCGGCAACATCTCCTTCCGCGCGCTCGCCGACGTGTTCGCCGAGCAGGCGAGAGGCCTGATCGAAGGGGGCTCGGACCTCCTGATCATCGAGACCGCGCAGGACATCCTCGAGGTCAAGGCGGCGATCTTCGGCGCGCGCGAGGCGTTCAAAGCGACCGGCACCACGCTGCCGATCCAGTGCTCCGTCTCGCTGCTGCCCAACGGCGGCAAGATGCTGCTCGGCACCGACATCTCCGCGGTCCTCACGACACTCACCGCGCTCGACATCCAGGTGATCGGGCTCAACTGCTCGACCGGCCCCGAGGACATGCGCGACGCGATCCGCTTCCTCGGCGAGCTCTCCCCCATCCCCGTCCACTGCATCCCGAACGCGGGTCTGCCGCTCCAGGGTCCCGACGGCGAGACGATCTTCCCCGAGAAGCCTGAGCCGCTCGCCGCCTCGCTCGGCGAGTTCGTCGAGCGCTACGGCGTGAACGTCGTCGGCGGCTGCTGCGGCACGACGCCCGACCACATCCGCGCGATCGCCGAGCGCGTGAAGGACCTCACGCCCCAGGCGCGTCCGGCCGCCCGTCCTCCCCACGTCTCCTCGATGATCGCCGCCACGCAGCTCGCGCAGGAGCCGCGCCCGACGATCGTCGGCGAGCGCGTCAACTCGCAGGGCTCGCGCAAGGCGAAGGCGATGCTGCTGGCCGACGACTACGACGGACTGCTGCAGATCGCCGAGAACCAGGTCGAGGGCGGCGCCCACATCCTCGACCTCTGCGTCGCGCTGACCGAGCGCCAAGACGAGGCCGAGCAGATGGCGACGCTCGTCAAGAAGGTCTCGCTGTCGCTGCCCGCGCCGATCCAGATCGACTCGACCGAGCCCGACGTGATGAAGGCTGCGCTGGAGCAGATCCCCGGTCGCGCGATCGTCAACTCGGTCAACCTCGAGGCCGGCCGCGACAAGCTCGACCACGTCGTCCCGCTGTGCATCGAGCACGGCGCCGCGCTGACCGCGCTGACGATCGACGAGGAGTCGATGGCGAAGACGCGCCAGCGCAAGGTCGACGTCGCCCGCCGCATCCACGGCTACGTCTGCGACGAGCACGGGATGGACCCGCAGACGCTGATCTTCGACGCGCTCACGTTCACGCTCGCCACCGGCTCGGACGAGTTCAAGGACTCCGCGGTCGAGACGATCGAGGGGATCCGCGAGATCAAGGCGGCGCTGCCGGGCGTGCTCACCTCGCTCGGCGTCTCGAACGTCTCGTTCGGCTTCGGCAGAGCGGCGCGCGAGGTCTTGAACTCCGTCTTCCTGCACCACTGCGTCGAAGCGGGCCTCGACCTCGCGATGGTCCACCCCGCCGACATCACGCCCTACTCAGAGATCCCACAGGTCGAGCGGGACCTCGCCGACGACCTCGTCTTCAACAGACGCGAGGATGCGACGCAGCGCTTCATCGAGCACTTCGAGGAGAAGGGCGAGTCCGCCGAGGACGAGAAGGCCGACCCGACCGCCGGGATGGAGCCCGAGGAGGCGCTGCACTTCCACATCCTGCGGCGCAAGAAGGACGGCGTCGAGGACTGGATCGACAAGTCGGTCGAGAAGATCGGCGCGGTCCCCACCTTGAATGACGTCCTGCTGCCCGCCATGAAGGAGGTCGGTGACAAGTTCGGCGCGGGCGAGCTGATCCTCCCCTTCGTGCTGCAGTCCGCCGAGGTGATGAAGAAGGCCGTCGCACGGCTGGAGAACTACCTCGACCGCATCGAGGGCTACACGAAGGGCACGGTCGTGATCGCGACCGTCTTCGGCGACGTGCACGACATCGGCAAGTCGCTCGTCAACACGATCCTCACGAACAACGGCTACACGGTCGTCGACCTCGGCAAGCAGGTGCCGATCTCGACGATCCTCGACGCCGCGCAGGAGCACAGAGCGACCGCGATCGGCCTCTCCGCGCTGCTCGTCTCGACCTCCAAGCAGATGCCGCTGTGCGTGCAGGAGCTGCACGAGCGCGCGCTGCCGTTCCCGGTGCTGATCGGCGGCGCCGCGATCAACCGCGACTTCGGGCTGCGCATCCTCTACCCGCACGGGAGAGAGGACGACGACGTCTACGAGCCCGGCGTCTTCTACTGCAAGGACGCGTTCGAGGGGCTCGCGAAGATGGACCAGCTCGTCGACGACGAGGCGCGCGCCGCGCTCGTCGAGAAGACCCGCGCAGCTGCGCAGACGCTGCGCGAGAAGCCCGTCGTCGTGGACGACGGCCCGCCGACGACCGACGCCTCCGTGCGCAGCGCCGCGCGAACCGACGTGCCCGTGCCGGCGCCGCCGTGGTGGGGCGTACGCGAGGTCGAGGTGCCGCTCGACGAGGTCTACCCGCACCTCGACACGCACGTCCTCTTCAAGCTCCACTGGGGCGGGCGCGGCGTGAAGGGCGACGCCTGGAAAGAGCTCGTCAGCGAGAACTTCCAGCCGCGCCTGGAGCGCATGTGGGCCGAGCAGAGATACCTGCACCCGCGCGCGAAGCTCGGCTACTTCCCGGCCGTCTCGGAGGGCAACGAGGTCGTGATCTTCGACCCCGAGGACCACGAGCGCGAGATCAACCGGCTCGTCTTCCCGCGCCAGCCGCGGCACGACCGCATCTGCCTCGCCGACTTCTACCGCCCGCTCAGCTCAGGCGAGAAGGACGTCGTCGCGCTGCAGGTCGTCACCGCCGGCGACGAGGTCACCGAGCTGATGGCCCAGCTGGAGAGAGACGGCGAGTTCGCCGAGCAGCTGTTCGTCCACGGCCTCGGCGTGCAGACGGCCGAGGGCATGGCCGAGTGGCTGCACGCGAAGGTCCGCTCCGATCTCGGCATCGAGCTCGACCAGGGCCGCCGCTACTCGTGGGGCTACCCCGCCTGCCCGGACCAGTCCGAGCACGAGAAGGTCTTCGCGCTGCTCGATGCGCCCTCGATCGGCATGCGCCTCTCCGGCGGCTACGCCGTCGAGCCCGAGCAGTCAACGGTCGCGATCGTCGCGCACCACCCGCAGGCCGTGTACTTCGGCATGAGAAGCGGCTTCCTGCCGAAGGACAAGGCGCCGGACGACATCATCGCCGGCTCCGACCGCGATCCGACCCTGCTCGACGAGGATCCTGCCGACGGCGCCGTCGAGGCGGAGGTCGATCGCGCGCCAGACGTAGCCGGCGTCGACTGACGCACCGGTATCAGGACGCCTCCGGTTGGGCATACGTCGCTCTACGGGCGACCAACCGAAGGAGAAGCCAATGGCTGACGACGCGCTGTTCATCGGATGGGGCGAGGTGGTCCGAGGACGCGAGCAGCAGGCGCTCGAGGTGTTCGGCGAGACCGTGGCGTTCTGGCAGGAGGCACAGGATGCGGGCCGGGTGGAGAGCTTCGAGCCGTGCCTGCTCCAACCGCACGGCGGCGGATTGACGGGCTTCATGCTCGTGCGCGGCGCGCGCGCCCAGCTCGACGCGATCGCCGCAAGCCCGGAGTTCGCACGCGTGATGGCGCGCGCGAACACGATCGTCGAGGAGCTCGGCGTCATCCGCGCGTACTGCGGCGAGGCGCTCGGACAGCAGATGGGCCTCTTCCAAGAGGCATCCTCAGCGCTCGCGGCCGCGTAGCCGCTCGCGGGGCTACGCCTCGGAGGCGGCGGCAGGACGCCCCGCCGCCTCGCGCGGCCGCACGCGCAGCTCGACGGGCGCCGTCTGGAGGGCGCGCAGGCGCACGTCCTTCCACGACAGCCCCTCCTTCACGAGCGCCGGCATCCCCATCACGACGGCGGTCGCGATCTCGACGGCCTGCAGGATGATCCCGTAGCCGAGCGCGTCCGCCTGGGAGACGCCGTAGCCGCCGCTCAGCACGACGACGCAGGCGGCCTGGAAGATGCCGAGGTTCGACGGCGTCGCCGGCAGCACCGCCGTCACGTTGACCGCGAACAGGACGGCCGCAGCGGCGCCGAGGCCGGCCTGCTCGTCGAGCCCGAGCGCGACAAGCAGCACGTAGCAGGACAGCCACTGCAGGATCCAGGCCGCCAGCTGCGCGGCGACCGCCATGCTGCCGAGCCGCGGGTCGCGGAAGACGACGAGCCCGGCGCGCACGCGCGCGAGCGCGTCGCGCGCCTGGCCGGTCAGCTCGCGCAGCTTCGCGAAGCGCGAGTGACGCCCCGCGCTCAGCAACGGCGGCGCGAGCAGCACCAGCGCGAGCAGCAGCAGCGGCATGATCGCCGCGAAGATCAGCGCGTCGTGGTGGTTGCGGAACAGTCTCACGGTCGAGAACGTGACGATGCCCAGCAGCATCAGCGCGAGGATGTTCAGCAGCGCCTGCGAGACGATCGTCCCAAGGACAACCGGCAGATGCTCGCGCGGACGTCCGGTGCGGCGCGAGACGACGAGCGCGCGCGAGGGCTCGCCGAGGCGCGCCGGCAACGTCGCGCTCATCAGCACGCCGATGAAGGTGCCCTGCATCGCGTCGCGCAGGCGCACGCGCCCGCGCGGGAGCGCCGCCTTCAGGATCGCGTGCCACGCGACGGCGCGCACGGCCATCGAGACGCACATCACCCCCAGGCCGACCAGCACCCACGCGGGGCTCGAGTCGAGCAGCGCGAGCACGATCTCGTGCACGCCGATGCGGCGGAAGGCGAGCACCGTGCCGACGAGCGCGAGCGCGGCGAACGCGAGCATCGCGGCGCGACGCGCGAACACGAGCGCGGGCTTGCGCGCACCCGCGGGCGGCGGCGGTTCGAGGCTCGGCAGGCGCTGCGGGCGCACATGGGGCTGGAGGTCCGCCGGCTTGGAACCGATCCGCACGGCCGCGCGCTGCATCGCGCCCTGCGGCGCAGGCGTGGCGATCGCGTCCTCATAGGCGTCCAAGACCTCGCGCGCGACGTGCGGCCAGGCGTAGCGCTCCGCCCGCTCGGCAGCCGCCTCCCCCATCGCCACGCGCCGCTCCGGCGCGAGCCACAGCTCGAGCAGCGTCTCGGCGAGCGCGGTCGCATCGCCGCGTGGCACGAGCAGCCCGTCGACGCCGTTGCGCACGACGTCGCGGTAACCGGCGATGTCGGAGGCGACGACGGGCGTACCGGCCGCGAAGCCCTCCGTCAGCACCATGCCGAAGCTCTCGCCGCCGAGCGACGGGGCGCACAGCAGGTCGGCCGACTCGAGCACGCGCTGCTTCTCGGCGTCGTCGACGCGGCCCAGGACCGTCACGCCGCGATCGTCGAGCAGCATCGGCTGCACCTCGTCGCGGTTGGCGCCGACGACCGTCAGCTCGACGGGCACGTCGTGGTCGCGCAGCGCCTCGAACGCGCGCAGCAGCACCGGCAGGCCTTTGCGCTCGACCGCCTGGCCGACGAACGCGAGCCGCAGCGGCCCGTCAGCGTCGATCGCGCGCGGCGTGCGTTGCTCTGGCACGGCCACGCCGTTCGGGACAATCCGGTAGCGCCCGCCGAAGAAGCGCTGCGCCGTCCAGGCAGCCGCCTCGGAGACGGCGATGCGCACGTGCAGGTGGTTGAACATGCGGCGCGCGCCAAGCACGTTCGCGACGTTGTTCGTGAGGCGGTTCGTCGAGTAGCAGTGGAACGTGCCGACGAGCGGCAGGCGCGTCGAAACGCATGCGTCCCAGCACAGGATCGGCACGACCGGCTCGTGCAGGTGGACGACGTCGAAGCCGCCGGTGCGCAGCTCGTGCCGCATCTGGCTGAGGCCAGCGGCGCGCGAGGAGAGATTCGACACCGCGCCATTGGCCGGGAAGCCGATCGTGCGCCCGAGCGGAATCACGTAGTCGGGCAGCGGGCGGCGCTGCGGCGCCGCGCCGCGATGGAGCACGGCGGAGAGGCGATCGTCGGGATCGTAGGGCGCCAGCACGCGGACCTCGTGCCCCTCGGCGAAGAAGCGCTCGGCGAGCGCCTCGATGTGGCGCGTGACGCCACCGGGGTACGTCCACGAGTACGGCGAAACCAAGGCAACGCGCATACGCGCGTGATCCTAGCGTGGTCTGCGGTCTTTCTCCGCAATCCACGGCCCCGCCGCCACAGTCCGCGTAACATGGCCCCGCGTGAGCGCCGAGACCTACCTGCGAGCGGCGGACCCGATCCTCGGCGCATTGATCGACGCCGTCGGGCCGGATGGGCTGGGCGAGGCGCGTGCCGGACGCCCCGACGACCACTACGGCGCGCTCTTGCGCGCGATCGTCGGCCAGCAACTCTCCACCAAAGCGGCGCGCACGATCTACGGGCGCGTGACCGAGCGCTACGGCGGCCGCACCCCGACGCCCGAGGAGCTGATCGCCGACGACCTCGACGAGCTGCGCGTCCAGGCCGGCTTGTCGAGAGCCAAGGCGTCCTACCTGCGCTCGCTCGCCGAGCACGTCGTCAGCGGCGAGCTGGAGCTCGATCGTCTCGACGAGATGCCCGACGAGGAGGTCGCGGCCGAGCTCGTCGCCGTCAAAGGCCTCGGCCAGTGGACGGCCGACATGTTCCTGATGTTCCACCTCGGCCGCCCCGACGTCCTGCCCGTCGGCGATCTCGGCATCAGACGCGCCGTCGAGCGCGCCTACGAGCTGCCCGCGATGCCGAACCCGGCCGAGCTGGCGGAGATCGCCGAGCCGTGGCGCCCGCAGCGGACGCTGGCGTGCCGGTATCTCTGGCACTCGCTGGACAACGAGCCGACCTAGCGAGACCCCAGTTCCTGGAGCGGCGCGATGGGCTGCCGTAGCATCGGTGCACGATGGCGGTCGGCGCACGCACGCAGCCATGCCGGAGGCTCTCGATCTCCACCGTGCTCGTGCTCGCGTGCGTGCAATGGGCGGTCGTCGGCAGCGCGCCGGCCCGGGCGACTACGACACCCGCCTCGCCCGCGCCCGGCGCGAAGGTCTACGACAGCGGCGGACCGCTTGTCCTGACGTGGACTGCTGACCCGGGCGACGTCGTCGACAGTGTCGAGACCGCCACCCGCAGCGAGACCTACTTCCCCGGCGGCGGCTTCCTGTTCGCGGGCTGGCGGACGGACACCTTCGGCCAGGACCGCGCAGCGGCGGCAACCGACCTCGTGCCGGGCTTTCGCTACTTCTGGCACGTGTCCGCCTGGCATCTGACGCAGCCAGTCGGTCCCTCGGGCGAAGGCGAACCGAGCGACAGCACGTTCGGTCCCGTCGCGTCGTTCGACTATGTGGAGCGCCTGTGGCGAGACACCGCGGAGGAAGCAGCCGGACTGGCGATCGACCGACACGTCCGGCGCTCGTGGATGGCGTCGGATCCGTTTGTGCGTGCCGGTTTCGTCAACCGCTTCCGCTACTCGATCCGGTTTGCGTTCGCCGTCGGCGACGCCGAGACCAGCGGGAGCGGATACGTGCAGTACCCGGACGGGTTGGAACCGACCTTCAGCTACCGCTTCAAGGTCAAGACAGTCGACACCTACAAGCGCTACGTGCTGCACAGAAGCGCCAGATCCTCGACGAAGCGCCGCGTCTGGCACGGCCGCCTCGCAAAGCCATGAGCGACCTCTAGACCGCGGAGACCTCTTGCTCGTCGGCCACGCGGAACGAGGAGCCGCAGCCGCAGGCCGCGATCACATTCGGGTTCTCGACCTTGAAGCCGGCGCCCTGGAGGTCGTCGACGTAGTCGATCGTGGAGCCCTCGACGTACGGCAGGCTCGGCCCGTCCACGAGCAGGCGGATGCCCTGCTGCTCGAAGACCTGGTCGCCGTCGCGCTGCTGGTCGAACGCGAGCGCGTACTGGAAGCCCGAGCAGCCGCCGCCGCGCACACCGACGCGCAATCCCGCCGTCTCGACCTCGCTCCCCTGGGAGGAGAGGAACTCGCGGACCTTCTCGGCGCCTTTGTCGGTGAGCGTGATCATCGGGTGGTCTCCGTCGCGTCGGGCTGCATTACTTCATTCAGTGTAGCGACCCGTCCACAGCGCTACCCTAGGGCGCGATGGCAACCAAGGAAGAGCTCAAAGCACGCATCGAGGCCGGCATTCCCGGCGCGCGAGCCGAAGTCCACGGCGATGACGGCCACCACTTCGAGGCCGTCGTGGTCGCGCCCGCGTTCGCCGGCTTGTCGCGGATCGCCCAGCACCGTCTCGTCTACGACGTGTTCGACGGCGAGCTCGGCGGCAGCATCCACGCCCTGTCCCTGCAGACCAAGGCCGAATGAGGACCCCACCGTGAGCGACGAGACGCAGAACCCCCTCCGCGACGCGATCGAGGACGCGATCAAGTCGAACCCCGTGATCCTTTTCATGAAGGGGACGCCCGAGCAACCGATGTGCGGCTTTTCCGCCCGCACAGCCGGCGCGCTCCAGACGCTCGAGGCGCCGTTCGCGGCGGTCGACATCCTGCCCGATCCGCGCATCCGCCAGGAGCTGTCGGCGCTGTCCAACTGGCCGACGATCCCGCAGCTGTTCGTCAACGGCGAGCTCGTCGGCGGGGCCGACATCGTCGCCGAGATGTACGAGAGCGGCGAGCTGGCGGAGCTGCTCGGCGTCGAGCAGCCAGAGGACGCGGACGAGCCGATCGCCGAGACGGCGCAGGCGCCGCTGTCGATCGAGAATCGGCTCGGCTGAGCGCAGTCGCGCAGTTCAGCTGAGCGCGAGCGCGCCGCTCAGCTGAACAGCTCGGCGAAGATCTGCCCGAGGCCGCCGCCCCCGCCGCGCGGCGCTCTGCGCTTCGTGCCGACGACGCGGACCGGGGTCGAGGCGCTGCCGTCGATCCGCAGCGCGGGATCGCGGTAGACGCGCCAGCTGTCGAAGCCGAGCCGCGCCTTGACGCCGTCATAGCGCTCGATCCGCTCGAAGCGGCTGATCACCTGCTGCAGCTGCTCGGCGCCGGTCCCGCTGCTCGGCAGGCCGCCGAGGAGCTGCAGGAGCACCATCACGATGTTCTGCGTGTCGGCGTTCGGGATGTCGATGCTGCTGCCGCGGAAGCTCAGCAGCTGCGGCCCGCCGAAGGCGTCATGGGGGATCCGCACGACGGGATGCAGTGTGCGGATCGGTCCGTGGTCGACGCGCACGCGCATCGCGACGCGCACTCTCTGACCCGGGCGCACCTTGCGCGGGGCGCTGACGGAGAGGATGTGCGCCATCGCGGCGCCGCGCTCGACGTCGATGCCGGCCGAGACGCGCTCGACATGCAGCGTCGCAAAGCGCGCCTTGCCGATGATCGAGAGCGCGCGCTGGACCTCGATGCCCGCCAGGAAGGCGAGCGGAGCCGGCTGGTCGAGGCCCGTCGAGCCGTTGACCACGTAGCGGTTGCAGAAGTGCAGCGGCTTCTTGCTCTCGCGCAGTCTCACGCGCAGGCACAGCACGCCGCTCTCGCGCGAGGGCGAGCCGTTGAACGCAGTCGTGATGCCCTGCGCGACGGCGAGCGGCGCGATCGCCGACAGCAGGTCCGTACCGGACGGGTTCTCGAGCGCGCTCTCGTCGACGATACTCGTGCGCTGTTGCAGCTTCGTGCCGCGGTCGAGGTCGCGCACGGTGACCGTGAGCGGGACCGTCCGCGGTCTGCCGCCGAGCGTCCCGACGACGCCGGCGGGCGCGTCGTTCGTGAGGACGCCGAGCGGATGACCCGGCGCGGCGAGCTTGTACGAGACCGCGTCCTGCGTGTCGAGCGGGTTGCCGACGACCGTGAACACGTAGGCGTCGGCGAGCTGCAGCGCGCGCCGGCCGGCGGCGTCGAAGCCATGACCGAAGCCATACACGGTCGTTCCGTCGCGATACGTGACCGTGCCGACGGCCCCAGCCGTGACGGCGCCGCTGGAGAGCGTGGCGGCGAGCGATGCGCCGGGCACCAGCTCCTGTGGCGGGAACGTGCCGAGCGGTCCGGCCGGGGCCGCGACGATCGAGCGACCCTGCGCCCGCGCGACGTGCTCGAGGAGATGGCCGAGCGACGGTGACAGTCCTGCGATCACGAGCGGCGAGGCGAGCGGTCTGGCGGCGTGCAGCAGTTTCGGCGCGACGCGCGTCTTGACGGGAGGATCGACCGGCAGCCCCAGCATCAGCTCGATCGGCGTCACGAGCCCGACGTCCGCTCCGTACTGGCCGATCGTCGCGGAGATCGCGCCGGCGTTGCCGATCGTGCCGTCGGGGCCGGTGCAGTAGACAGGCGAGCCGGAGAAGCCCTCGGCGATGCCCGTGCGGTCGACCGCGGGCCCCGACACGCGCACGAGGATGCGCGGTCCGCTGCCGTCCGTGTCGGCGAGAACGTCGAGCACCTCGACGTCGAAGTCGCTGATCGTCGTGCCCTGGACGACCGTGCGGGCGGTGCACGTCATCCCGCGATGGATGTCCTGCAGCGGCACGATCGGATCGCGCGCCCATGCGCTCGGCGCCGCAAGAACGGTGAGCATGAAGGCAATGGTCAGGGCGCGTCGCACGGCCCGGCACTGTAGTGGCCCCTGCGGCGGGGTGCATCGCTAGTGTGCTCGCGATGGGCTCGGTCGCCGTCGTCACGGACACGTGCCACTACCTCCCCCGTCAGCTCGTCGCCGCACGCGGGATTCACGAGGTGAGCCTCTACGTTCACTGGGACGGGCGCGAGGACCGCGAGTCCGATCTGCCGGATTTCGACGCCTACTACGGTCACCTGCGCACCGCGAAGCAGCTGCCGACGACCTCACAGCCGTCGATCGGCGACTTCCTCGCCGTCTACGAGCCGCTGCTGGAGCAAGGGCAGGACATCGTCTCGATCCACCTCTCCGGTGCGATCTCGGGAACGTTCGCCTCAGCCGAGCAGGCGCGCGAGCAGCTGCTCGGCCGCGGCGGCGAGCGCATCCAGGTGATCGACTCGCAGAGCGCCTGCGGTGGGCAGGGCCTCGTCGTGCTCGCCGCGCACGCGGCCGCCGCGCGCGGCTCGAACGCGGACGAGGTCGTCGCTCACGCGCGGGAGGCACGCGCCGCGCTGACGATGTGGTTCGCGGTCGACACGCTCGAGTACCTGCGCCGCGGCGGACGCATCGGCGCCGCGCAGGCATACCTCGGCTCGGCGCTGAAGATCAAGCCGATCCTGACGCTCGAGGCCGAGATCACGCCGATCGAACGGGTCCGCACGTCGGGCCGCGCGTTCGAGCGAATGGTCGAATATCTGCGCACGCGCTGCGACGACGGCGCCGACGCGTGGGTCATCCAGCACATCCAGGCACCCGACGAAGCGGCGAGACTCGTCGAGCGCGGCCGCGAGATGTTCGGCACCGACCCCTGCTTCGTCTCGGAGGTCGGCCCCGTGATCGGGACGCACGTCGGGCCGGGACTCCTGGGCGTCGGCGGGATCTCGTCGAAGTTCTTGGCCTGAGCTTGGTGCGGGCAGGCGAACCGCGCGATGGCGCGGTTCGCCTGCCCGCCGCAGGGTCGCTGCCGCGCGCTCGGTCCCGGCGCGGCCGATGGGACAAGCCTTCGCTCGATGCCATCGAGGGAGAGAGAGCGCCGGCACCAACCTCGCCGGTCTTACACGGAGCCGGCGCAGAGCGCGCGAGCATCTGCGCGATTGGCCGCCCACGCCAAGCGCGCCGGCCGAAGCGTCCTGTCCTGACCCGCCCCAGCAAGGCCAGGGCAGGACACTTCAGCGAGATGTGCCCATCGCGGCCCGCAGATGTGCGCGGACCCACGCTCGAACCCTTCCCCTCGCTGCCCACGGACGGCGTCGCGCACGCAACGCGCGCCACGAACGGAGCACCAGCGAACGGCGATGCGGCGGGACGACCCCGCCAGCGCTCAGATCAGCGCCGGCGGCGCTTGCGGCGACCGAACAGCACGCCGGTGACACCGGCGATGCCGCCGCCGATCACGAAGCCGGCGACCGCGGCGGCGATCAGCGCTTCTCTTCTGTGGTCGCGCAGCTGCTGGCGCCAGTCGGTCAGCGCCGTCACCTCTCTGCGCAGCACCTCGATCGAAGTGCCGAGCTCCTTGCGGTTCTGCTCGATCGAGGCGCGGATCTGCTCTGGCGTGCGAGTCGGGGGCATCAGGAGGCGACCTCCGTGGCGGTGACGGTCTCGCGGATCTTCTTCGCCTCGTCGATCGCCATCGTCGGCGTCGGCGGCGTGCCCTTGCGCAGTGCCCGGTAGGCGAGGCCGCCGGCGAGCGCGCCGAGCAGGAACAGGACCCCCGCGACGATCATGAAGCCGGCCCAGTAGGCCGTCCCGCCGAAGATCAGGTAGGCGCCCCAGGCGGCCGAGTTGAGCAGGAAGAAGAGTGCCGTGATGAAGAAGACGCCTGCGACGATGCCGACGATGGCGCCGGTCGCGAGCTTACGCGCCTTCGCCGACATCTCGGCCTTCGCCAGCTCGATCTCCTCGCGTATGAGCAGCGAAGCACGCTCGGACACCTGCGTGACCGTCTCGGCGAGCGTCGTGGCCTGTGTGTCGTCAGCGGGCAAGGCGCTTAAGGAAGAGGGCGAGGACGAGACCGCCGGCAAAGGCGGCTCCGACGACGAGCTCGGGGCGCTCGTCGGCGGGAGAAGGCGCGGGGGCGACGGCGGCGACGGGAGCCCCGGTCTCGGCCGCCAGCGCGGCATGCTCGACCGTCGGCTGGCCGTTGTTCGCGGCGGCGTCGACGGCGTCCGTCATTCCGGCGGCTCCTCGCCGAACGCACGCACCCAGATCATCGTCGCGAGCCGCTGCGTCGCGATGCTGGCAAGCGCGCCGATCCCGGCGAGCAGGCCAGACCAGACGAGTCGCTTCACAAGGTCGCTTTCAGCCATCAGCTCCGGCATTCAATCAGCTCTCCCGGCGGTGGTCACGATCGCTCCACGCGATCCAACCCACCGCAGATCGTCTCGACGATGTGGTTCTTGGCTTGGTCGTATTCCCGATCCCCCGTCGGGAGCAACGCGAAGATCCAACCGGTCAGCACCTGCTCGACCGCGCCGTAGAAGGCGAGCGCGGCGAAATCCGGCGTGATGTCGGCGCGGAAAGTGCCGGCTCTCTGCGCTCTCTCGACGATCGCGGCGATCCCCACATATGCCTGGCGGATGTGCGCCAGGTGCGTGCGGCCGAACGTGTTCGCGGCACGCGTGACCTCGACGATGATCACCTTCATCAGGTCCGGGTCGTGGCGGTAGGAGTCGACGATGAAGGACGTGATCGCGTAGAGCTTCTCGCGCGGCGGGATCTCCTCCCCGTCGACCTCCTGGATCGCGCGCAGGAGGATGTCCCAGCGCTCCAGGAAGAGCGTGTCGAGAATCTGGTCCTTCGAGTCGAAGTAGTGGTAGACGAGGCCGTAGGCGACGCCCGCCTCGTCGGCGATGTCGGACACGCGGCAGGTGTGAAAGCCCGTGCGCGCGAACACGCGCACGGCCGCGTCGAGGATCATGCGCCGCTTGTCGACGGCGGGCTCGGCGTTCGTGCGCGCCATCAGGCTGCCGCCTCCAACGTGACGTCCGGCCACGCGTACGCCTGCGGACGCCGGTGCGCGAGCGCGGGCAGTCTGGTGCGGATCGCGTCTTGGCGGCTGAAGTCGAGCTCGGCGAGCGCGTAGCCCTCGTCGTCGGGTGCCGTCGCGAGCACCGTCCCCCACGAGTCGACGACCATCGAGCGCCCGCCGGAGACCTTGCCAGGCATGTGCTCCCCGATCTGGTTGGCGGCGACGACGAAGCACTGGTCCTCGATCGCGCGGGCGCGCAGGAGCACCTCCCAGTGGTCGCGCGTCGTCGCGAGCGTGAAGGCGGACGGCAGCGCGAGCACGCGCGCGCCGCGCAGCGTCAGGATCCGAAACAGCTCGGGGAAGCGCAGGTCGTAGCAGACGGCCATGCCGAGAACGGTGCCGTCGTGCAGCGCCGTCGTGACGACCTCCTCTCCCGGGTCCTCGCCGTCCGACTCGCGGTAGACCGTGCCGGCGACCTCGACGTCGAACAGGTGCAGCTTGCGGTAGACGCCGCGCAGCTCGCCGTCTGGGCCGACGTGGACGCTCGTGTTGAAGTGCTTGGGATGGCCTGTCCGTTGCTCGACGATCGAGCCGGCGATCAGGTCGATCTGGAGCTCCCGGGCGATGTCGCGCGCCCAGGTGGTCGAGGGGCCGTCGAGCGGCTCCGCGCCGGCGGCCAGCTGCTCGGGCGTGCCGAGCACGTTCCACTTCTCCGGCAGCACGACGAGCGTCGCGCCGTCCGTCGCGGCCGCGCGCACCAGGCGGTCGGCGGTGGCGCGATTGCGGGGGCGATCCCCGGTAGAGTTCATCTGGATCGCCGCGGCGCGCATGCGGTGGTCGGTCTCCAAGGCAGGACAGATTGACTGGTCAGTCAACCGGTCAGCAAGCATACCGCGCCCGCGCATGCCGCCCGCCCGTCCCTCGAACGCCCCAATTCCAGCGCATCGCGGGCCCTACGGCATCATCCGCCCCGCCGCGTTCGACCGCCTGCCGCTGCCGCCGGTGCGCATGCCGGCCTGGCGCGGATCGCGACCGCTGAAGCGCTGGCGCTATGTGGGCGTCTACGGGCCGGACCTCATGCTGTGCGTCGGGCACGCGCGCGTCGGGCCTGGGCGGCAGTCGTTCTGGGCCGTCTGGGATCGCGCGACGCAGCGCCTGCATGAGAGAACACGGCGCTCGGGTGGCGGCGTGCGACTCGGGCTCGACCGACCGGGCCGCGTGCTGGTGGTCGACGACGGCGTGGAGATCGACCTGGCGCTCGACGAGGTCGACGGCGTCGAGACGATCTGCCCGAATGGCAGCGCGTACGCGTGGACGCGCAAGCAGGGCGGCGTGCGCGCACACGGGACGGTCGTGCTCAACGGCGTGGTGCGAGAGGTCGACGCATTCGCCGTGATCGACGACAGCGCCGGCTACCACGCGCGCAACACGGCATGGCGCTGGAGCGCCGGCGTCGGCCGCGCGGACGACGGCCGCACGCTCGCCTGGAACCTCGTCGCCGGCATAAACGATCCCCCGCGCGAGAGCGAGCGGACCGTGTGGCTCGGCGGCGTGCCCGCCGAGGTCGGCCCGGCAGCGCAGTTCGCGGATGACCTCAGCGCCGTCGAGACCGACGACGGCGTCGACCTGCGCTTCGCGAGCGAGGCCGTCCGCCAGCGCAGCGAGAACCTGCTGCTCGTGCGCAGCGCCTACCGCCAGCCGTTCGGCAGCTTCAGCGGCGTGCTGCCGGGCCACAGCGGTCCGCTCGCGCTTGCGGAGGGCTGGGGCGTGATGGAGGAGCACACGGCGGTGTGGTGAGCCGGTCGTCGATTTGAGAGCGCGTGCAAAGCTGTTCCCGATGCCGAGAATCCGACCACAGCATGCGAAAGAGGCGCCGCCCCGCGCCAGATGCAACAACGGCACCGACGACTGCAGCAGAAGCACCGCCGTCGACCGGGCAGCCGCAATCGAGCGCACAAGCGGGGTGCTCTCCGGCGTGTATCCCCCCGGCTACCTGAGGCAACTGCGGGCCGACTGGCCTGAGTGATCTCCCTCGTCCGCGAGTCCGCGCGAAGACTCGCCGTGTAGCGACTCGCAGCTGATGCAGCGAGGAGTCGCGTCAGTCGCCGAGCTCCGCAAACGCCTTGCGCACCGGCCGGCGAGCGATCCCTGCGACCGTGATGCGGGTGCGATCGGGAGCCAGCTCGTCGAAGGTGACGACGATGCGCTGCGTGTCCTTGTAGGCCAAGGCGATCAGGCCGATGGGAAACCCGAGGACGCAGACGAGCGGGACCCACGCGGGGCGCTCGCGAATCTCGAAGACGAGCAGCCGCGGCTCGTCCCGGCTCACGACGTCGTAGCCGCCGCGCACCATCGCGGGGACGACGCGCTCCAGCGCCTCGGCGAACATCGTCGCCCGGTCCGTGGCGAAGACGTCCACGTAGTGAAAACGGCGGAGCCCCGGGAGGCCCACCGTGTGGGGCGCCCCTCCCGCTTGCGCCGCCCTCGCCGGCGCAGCGACACGGTCCGGGGACCGTCCTTCGGGGAAGTCGGCCAGCAGGCGATCGAGCTCGCCGAGCGTTCTCGCGTCCAGCGCCGCCGACAGGCGCTCTTCGAGCTCGGACACGTCGAGCCGGCCCGCCGCGCACTGGGCGCGCAGGATGTCGGCGACAGCCTCCCGATCGGCGTCGGCCGCTCGCACATCGGACGGGTCGACCCTCATCGCCGAACGCCGAGGCGTCAGCCCCGCCGCTGCTCGCGCTCGCTGCGCAGCGCGGCGAGCAGGAGCTTGGAGTGCATCGCGGCGATCAGGTCCTCGAGCGGCTCGGCGCCGGAGGCGATGATCTCGACCGCGCGGTCCTCGTCGACGGAGCCGGCGAGCCGGCCGAGCAGGACGCGCACCTCCTCCGCCACCAGCGGCGCGAGCGCCTCGCGGTAGCGCAGCGTGTCGTAGACGGTGAAGCCGATCGCCTCGTCGTAGCCGCCGGCGCGGAAGCGCGAAATCGCCTCGATGATCTTCACGTCCTCGGCGTCGTAGCCGCGGCCGTTCGGCGTCAGCACGTCGAGCTGCTCCAGTCGCTCCAGCACGTTGCGCGGGACGTCGTAGGCCTGCTCGACGGCGCGGCGCGAGGTGCGCGTGCGCTCGCCGGCGACCGCCGCCGCGCGCTCGAGGATGCGGTCCTCCAGCTCGATCAGCGCCTCGACGCGCTGGGGGTCGTCGCGCAGCAGCTGTCCGATCACGCGCAGCGGCATGAAGCGCTCCTCCTGCAGCCGTTTCACGAGCCGGATGCGCTCGACGAAGTCGGGCGGGTACCACGCCATGTTGCGGCTCGTGCGGCGGATCTCGTCGTCGCCGCCGAGCACGCCCTCGCGCAGGTAGTGCTTGATCGTGCCGGCGCTGACGCCCGAGCGCTCAGCCAGCTCGCTCATCTTGAGCATGCCGTCGGGGCGGGCCGAGGCCGACGGCAGGGCCGGCTTCGTGCGCGGCTCAGCCGCCAAGGAACGATCCCTGTGGAGCCCCGGCCGGACCGGCCACGGCGCCCGACTCCTTCATCGCCGCGATCTCGTCCGTGCCGTAGCCGACGGCCGCGAGCACCTCGTCGGTGTGCTCGCCAAGCGCGGGGCCGGGTGCGCGCGACGGGTCGCCTGGCGTGCGGTCGAGCTTGATCGGCAGGCCGAGCAGCTTCACTGGCGCCTGCGCACCGGGCTGGTCCAGCTCCACGACCATCTCCCGCGCTCTCACCAGCTCGGACTCCAGCGCCTCAGGCATGTCGAGCACCGGCTCGACGCAGCAGTCGTGGTCGGCGGCGAACGCCTCCCACTCGGCGCGCGTGCGCGAGCGGAACGCCTCCTCGACGGCGCGATGGCCGTCGGAGCCGGGCGCGGCGAACTGCTGCTCGATCAGGTCCTCGCGACCGGCGCCGCGACACCACGCCTGCCAGAACTTCGGCTCCAGCGCGCCGCAGGCAACCCAACCGCCGTCCTTGCACTCGTACGGGCGATAGCAGGCGAACTGGCCCGAGAGCGGGAGCAGGCCGCGCTGCGGCGTCACGCCGTCGGCGAGCGTCTGCGCGGCGATCATCGCGAGGAACGACAGCGCGCCGTCGAACATCGAGACGTCGACGACCTGACCGAGGCCGGAGCGCTCGCGCTCGCGCAGCGCGGCGAGGATGCCCACAGCTGCCATCAACGCTCCGCCACCGACATCTGCGATCTGGCCGGCCGCCTGGACCGGCGCGCCGCCCGGCTCGCCGGTGAGGCCGAGCAGGCCGCCGAGCGCGAGGTAGTTCATGTCGTGGCCGGCCGCGTGGCGCTTGGGACCGTTCTGGCCATAGCCGGTGATCGCGCAGTACACGAGGCCGGGGTTCTCTGCCTTCAGCCGCTCGTAGCCGACGCCGAGCCGGTCGAGCACGCCAGGGCGGAACGACTCCAGCAGCACGTCGTGCTCGCGCGCGAGGCGCAGCAGCACGTCCTTGCCGGCATCGGACTTGAGGTCGATGCGGATCGAGCGCTTGTTGCGGTTCAGGCTGAGGAACAGCGCCGATCTGGCGGAGTCCTCCGCGCCCTCGACATACGGTGGCGACCAGCGGACGTAGTCGCCCATGCCGGTGTCCTCGACCTTCAGCACCTCGGCGCCGAGGTCGGCGAGCAGCAGCGAGCAGAAGCCGCCGGGCAGCAGCCGTGAGAGGTCGAGGACCTTGAGGCCGGCGAGCGGACCCGCGGCAGGCGAGGCGCTCACGCCGCAGCCGCCTTCGGCTCCACGCCGGCGACCGCGCGGCGCGGCGTGCCGAGCATCGTGCGCGCCTCCGCGACCGTCGCCGGGCGACGGCCGACGTCCTCGGCAAGCTGGCGCGCCTTCGCGATCAGGTCGCCATTCGACCGCGCCATCGTGCCGTCAGGCAGATAGAAGTTGTCCTCGACGCCGGCGCGGACGTTGCCGCCAAGCACGAGCGAGGCGGCGATCAGCATCCACTGGTCTCGCGAGATGCCGATCACGCCCCAGTTGTTGGGGCCGTCGGGTCCGCCGGGGATGTTCTCGGCCATGTGCGCGAGGTTGCGCGCGTTCGGCCGCACGCCTCCCGTCACGCCCATGACGCACGAGATCTGCAGCGGCTCTCTCAGCAGTCCCTTGTCGATCAGCGGGTCGAGGTTCGCGATATGGCCGGTGTCGAAGCACTCGTGCTCGGGCTTGATGCCGAGCTCGTTCATCGCCTCCAGCAGCGTCGTGATCGTCTCGAAGCTGTTCTCGAAGACGGTCGAGAAGACGAAGTCTCTGCGTCTGGCGGAGTACTTCGCGTAGTTCATCGAGCCCATGTTCAAAGCGGCGATGTCCGGCCGCAGCTCGCGCAGGTACTCGATCCGCTTCTCCAGCGAGATGCCGATCGCACCGGTCGAGAAGTTGACGATCACGTCGTCGACCTCGGCGAGGACGGCCTGCGTGATCGCGCGGAAGTCCTCGACCTCGTAGGACGGTGTGCCGTCCGGTCTGCGCGCGTGGATGTGGATCATCGACGCGCCCTCGTCGACCGCACGGCGCGCCTCGGCCGCGTACTCCTCAGGCGTATACGGGATCCCCGGGCACTGGTCGCGATTGGCGACGACGCCGGAGATGGAGTTGGTGATGATGACGGGGTCTTCGAGGCTCACGACCGCGTTTCTCCCCTTGACGATGGAATTTTCGAGATACCGACTTTTTGGATGAAGTCAATTTCCAATACTGAGGGTTTATTGATCATTGACCACCGCGAGGAGGTGACCGACTGAAAAGTGGCAATTTTTCGTGCCGAAATGCTTGAGCCCGCTTCTGTAGACGGGCTAGTGTCCAGCGGCATGAGGGAGCGGAGAACCGCCCTGGCCGTCATATTGGCCGATACGGGGCACAAGCAGGCATGGCTCGCCGAGAAGCTGAACCTCCATCCGAGCAGCGTCTCCCGGTGGGCGCTCGGGAAGCGCCCTATACCGCGTCGGTACGTGCAGGCGATAGCCGACACGCTCGGTGTCGAACCCCAGCGGCTTGCCCGCGACGTGGCGCCGACGCGCTCATGAGGGTCATCGCCGAGCTGCCACCGCGGAGCAGCCGACGTCGCCACTACGACTGGGACACCATCCTCGACGGCAAGCTGCGCGAACTGGAGTGGGGCGTCGACTTCGACTGCCGCCCTTCCTCCCTCGCCGTGACGGTACGTCGTGCCGCGCGGGTGCGCGGCACGACGGTCGCAGTGCACAGCTACCTGCGGGAGGATCGTCCCGTCATCGCCGTGCAGGCACTCGCGCACAGGCGCTGACGGCGTCATACCGGCACGACGCCGTGTCGTTTCCAGGGTCGCTCGACGCGCTTGCCCTCGGCCATCTCGAGCGTGCGGCAGATGATCGGACGCGTGTCGCGCGGGTCGATCACGTCGTCGATCAGCGCGCTTCTCGCGGGCACGTAGACGTCGATCAGTCTTCTGTAGGCCTCGATCAGCTGGGCCTTCATCGCCGCCGGGTCGTCGGCCTCCTCGACCTGTCTGCGCATGACGATCTCGACGGCGCCCTCGGCGCCCATCACGCTGATCTCGGCGCTCGGCCAGGCGACGATCAGGTCGGGCTCGTACGCCTTGCCGTTCATCACGTAGTAGCCAGCGCCGTAGGCCTTGCGGATCACGATCGTGATCTTCGGCACCGTCGCGTTCGCGACCGCGTAGAGCATCTTCGCGCCGTGGCGGATGATGCCGGCCTCCTCCACCTTCGAGCCGACCATGAAGCCGGGCACGTCCTGCAGGAACAGCAGCGGGATGTCGAAGGCGTTGCAGAGGTTGACGAAGCGCGCGGCCTTGTCGGCGGAGTCGTTGTCGAGGATCCCGCCGAGCTGCTTGGGCTGGTTGGCGACGATCCCGCACGGCCGCCCGCCGAAGCGCGCGAAGCAGGTGATGATCGTCTTCGCCCACTGCGGCTTGAGATCGAAGTACTCGCCGTCGTCGACGATCCGTCTGATCACCTCGTACATGTCGTACGGCTTGCGGTTGGACTCCGGCAGCACGTCGAGCAGCGACTCCTCGCGGCGGTCGATCGGGTCCGAGACCGGCCGGAGCGGCGGCTTCTCCTCGCAGTGCTGCGGCATGAACGAGAGGTACTGCTTGATCCGCTCGATGCACTCCTCGTCGTCCTTGACTTCGAGGTCGCCGACGCCCGACTTGCGGCAGTGCACGCGCGAGCCACCGAGCTCCTCCTGCGTGACGTCCTCGCCGATCGCGGCGCGCACGAGGTGCGGGCCGGCGAGCGCCATCGAGCCGCGGCCCTTGACCATCGGCACGAAGTCGGCGAGGCCGGGGATGTACGCGGTCCCGGCAGCGCAGGGCCCCATGAGCGCGGCGACCTGCGGGATCACGCCGCTCATCACCACCTCCTCGCGGAACAGGAAGCCGGAGCCGGCGAACATCGAGCCGACCGCCTCCTGGATGCGCGCGCCGGCCGAGTCGAGCAACCAGATGAAGGGGATCCGCTTCGTCAGCGCGAGGTCGCGCAGGCGCGTGACCTTCGTCTCGCCGGACATGCCCATCGAGCCCGCCATGACGGTGAAGTCGTAGGCGCAGACGGCGACCATGCGGCCGTCGACCTTGCCGTAGCCGGTGATGACGCCGTCGGCCGGCGCCTCCTTGCCCTCCAGCCCGCGCACGGCGAAGTGGATGCCGGCGTGGATGCCCAGCTCGGTGAAGGTGCCCTCGTCGATCAGCAGCGCGAGCCGCTCACGGGCGGTCAGCTTGTCGGCTGCGTGCTGCTTGTCGATCTTCTCTTGCCCGCCGCCGAGCAGCGCCTTCTCGCGGCGCGCGGTCAGCTCCTCGACGAGCGGTCGCAGGAGAGACTCGGTCCCGCCCACCCGTGCGTCTACCGACCCGTCCATTGCGGCTCCCGTCTTTCGAAGAACGCTCTGACGCCCTCGACGATGTCGTCGGTCGAGAACGCGATCGTCAGCTGCGAGCGCAGGAAGTCGAGGGCGTCCTCGTAGGCCATGTCCTGCTGGCGATAGATCGCGTCCTTGCCGAGCTTCATCAGCACCGGCGACTTGGACGCGAGGCGCGTCGCCCAGTCCTGCACCGCCGCATCGAACTCGTCCGCCGCGACGACCTTGTTGACCAGCCCGATCCGCTCGGCCTCGTGCGCGTCGATGCGGTCGCCGAGCAGCAGCAGCTCGTTCGTCTTCTTGCGCCCGAGGTTGCGGTAGATCAGCGCCATGATCATGAACGGGAACGCACCGACGTTGATCTCCGGCGTCCCGAACGTCACGCCCTCCTTCGCGACGATCAGGTCGCACGCGAGCGCGATCCCGAGCGCGCCGGCGAGGACGTGGCCGTTGGCCGCGCAGATCGACGGCTTGCCGAGCTGGCCGATCGTCGTGAAGAGCACGGGGAAGCGCTCGATGCCGAAGTGCTTGTGCACGAGCGGCACGTCGGTTGCGAAGCCGGCGAGGTTCGCGCCCGAGCTGAAGACTCTGTCGTGCGTGGAGGTGAGCACGACGCAGCGCACCGCGTCGTCGTCGCGGGCCGCCTCGAACGCAGCCTGCAGGTCGGTGAAGAGCGCGTCGGAGAGCGCGTTGCGAGTGTCGGGCTGATCGAGCGCGATCGTCGCCACACCGCCGGCGACGTCGTAGCGCAGGGTGTCGTAGGCCATGGTGCGCACGCTACCGGGTGCAGCGGAAAGTGGGAAGCACTACTGTCTACTTTTGCCAGCCTTGCTGGCCAGCCAGCCCCGCGCACGAGGAGACGTCACCGCATGGCCGCCACCGCAGACGTGCTGAAGCCGGACTTCGGCTCCCAGCGCAAGCACTTCATCTTCAACGAGGACCACGACCGCCTGCGCGAGTCGCTCTCCCGCTTCGTCGCGAAGGAGCTCGCGCCGCACGCCGAGGAGTGGGAGGAGACGACCTTCCCGGACTCGGTCTTCCACCGCATGGGCGAGCTCGGCTTCCTCGGTCTGCACGTGCCGGAGCAGTACGGCGGCCAGGGCGGCGACTACTTCTCGAGCCTCGTGCTTGCCGAGGAGATGGGCGGCTCGCTGTCCGGCGGCCTCTCGATG
>Ga0126311_10000036_pt1 | contig 71653 bp, 65 predicted proteins | sample Plot61_FD_92539 | JGI IMG/M metagenome (GOLD analysis project Ga0126311, IMG submission 92539) | Serpentine soil microbial communities from UC McLaughlin Reserve, CA, USA - Plot61 | ecosystem: Environmental > Terrestrial > Soil > Grasslands | place: USA: UC McLaughlin Reserve, Lake County... | reverse complement strand
CGGACTATTGCATAATCCGCATGCGTTCACCTCCCCGGTGGACGAAGTGGTCGCGTGGGGTGAGGACACGTGGCCTTAGGGTGGGGGCTGTGGGAGGCCCCCGCCCGCTTTTTTTGTCAGGACGAATGCACCATGCTTGTGAGTGACTGACACCACGATGGGGCTGCTTCAGAGATCACGACGTAAGTTTCAGGTCTGGCTTTTAGAAGGCCTCAAACGTAGCGGGTCTTCCCGCGATTCTTCAACTACACACAAACAGCATCCATGGTGGCAGGTGATGTGCCTCACTGGTGTGGATTATTTCTCCACACTCGGTTACCAGCCGGGCATCGCCTTCTTAGCTGCGGGCGCACTCTCGCCCATCGCTACTCTCGTTTTAATTCTACTGACACTGTTTGGCGCGCTGCCGATGTATCGCCGCGTCGCAGCAGAGAGTCCGCACGGCGACGGCTCGATATCGATGCTCGAGAACCTGCTTTCACGTTGGAAGGGAAAACTGTTTGTTCTCGCTTTGCTAGGTTTTGCCAGTACGAGCTTCATCATTACGATCACGCTCTCGGCCGCCGACGCTACTGCGCACATCGTCGAGAATCCGTTTGTGATGGAGCACATTGATTTTCTCCACCATCGCATCGCCGTCACGCTCTTTTTGATCACAGCCCTGGGCGCCATTTTTCTACGCGGCTTCAAGGAAGCGATCGGAATAGCCGTATTTCTCGTGCTGATTTACCTCGCGCTGAACCTCACGGTCGTTACCGTCGGATTTTACGAGATCGCCACACATGCCACTGTCGTGTGGAACTGGAAACAAGTTCTTTTTGGAAACTATAGCAATCCGCTTTTAATGATCGGAGCCGCATTACTCATCTTTCCCAAACTCGCCCTCGGTCTGTCAGGTTTTGAAACCGGCGTGGTGGTGATGCCGCTCGTCAAAGGCGATCCGATTGACGGCCCTGAGCCCATTAGATCACCGCATTTGACACGTCCCGGTGAATCGGCTGCGCAGCTAAGTGGTCGCATACACAACACGCGCAAACTGCTTACGTCAGCGGCGCTCATCATGAGCTTCTTTTTGCTTGCAAGCAGCATCGTCACGACCATGCTGATTCCCGCCGCGGAATTTCTACCTGAGACAGCAACGCAGGAAGCGGGGAGCGCCAACGGCCGCGCGCTCGCTTATCTCGCCCATCATTACCTCGGCGACGTGTTCGGCACAGTTTACGACTTGAGTACGATCTCGATTCTATGGTTCGCCGGCTCGTCAGCGCTTGCCGGTTTGCTCAACATCGTTCCGCGTTATCTGCCGCGTTACGGAATGGCGCCCGAATGGGCAGGCGCAACACGCCCTCTCGTGGTTGTTTTTACTGGTATCTGTTTTATCGTCACGATCCTGTTCAACGCCGACGTTGACGCACAGGGAGGCGCTTACGCGACAGGCGTGCTCGCGCTGATGACTTCAGCGGCGATTGCCGTGACCCTCTCAGCGCGACGTCACAAGGAGCCGGTGCAGTGGTTGTTTATGTTGATTTCAGTCGTGTTCATCTACACGACGGTCGTGAACATTCTCGAGCAGCCGGAAGGCATCAAGATCGCGCTGATCTTTATTGTTGCTATCGTCGCGAGCTCGCTCTTCTCGCGGGTGTGGCGGTCGACGGAGTTGCGCGTGGAACGCATCGAGCTCGACGATCAGGCGCGCGAGTTTGTACGCAAAGCGGCGAAAGGAACCGTGCGCATCATCACAAACCGCTGCGATCGTGGCGACGCGCTCGAATACGAAGCGAAAGAAAAAGAAAAACGGCTCGACAATCACATTCCCGCAGGTGAGCCGATTCTGTTCTTCGAAGTAACGCCCGGAGACGCGTCTGAATTTTCAGGCGTGCTAAAGATCAGGGGCGAAACTGTTGATGGATTCAAAATCCTGCGTACGGAGTCGCCGGCAGTTCCGAATGCAATCGCGGCATTCTTACTTTTTTTGAGAAACGAGACTGGAAAACTGCCGCACGTTTATTTTGGTTGGAGTGAAGGGAATCCGGTTTCCTATTTAATGAAGTACATCGCGTTTGGTGAAGGTGATACAGCGCCGGTCACGCACGAGGTTTTACGTCAGGCAGAAAAGGATCCGGATCAGAGACCGATCGTACACGTGGGTGGGTAAGACTCGTATCCACAGATTACACAGATGTCATAAAATCTGTGTAATCTGTGGATACCTTCTTGTTTAATTGTGTAATCATGTCTAACATCGTGTTTGTTTGAAAATTAATGTCTGCCGAAGTTGCTTGTGCAACGCGGGGGAACCACTGTTTCGCGCGTCGAAACGCAGGGGCTAATCGTGAAGCTTCATCATCACGACGAACACTTCCAGTTCGAGTCCGACAGCTAACCTCGTAGGCCAAAGGGAAGGGCAGTAAATGCTCGATTGGTTAATTGGTAGAAACGCGGGAAGACGACTCAATCTCTGGTTATTCAAAGGCTCTACACAAGACACCGCTCACGCTACTCCACATAAACAACATCCCTGGTGGCAAGTGATGTGTTTGACTGGAGTCGACTATTTCTCGACTCTCGGTTATCAACCCGGCATTGCTTTTCTCGCCGCGCAGGCGCTCTCTCCCATCGCGACATGCATTCTCGTACTGCTGACGCTGTTCGGCGCGCTGCCGATCTATAACCGCGTTGCTGAAGAAAGCCCGCACGGTGAAGGCTCGATCTCGATGCTCGAGCACCAGCTCTCGCGCTGGAAAGGAAAGCTCTTCGTTCTCGTCCTGCTCGGGTTTGTGGCCACCGACTTCGTAATCACCATCACGCTCTCGGCTGCTGACGCGACTGCGCACGTCATCGAGAACCCGTTCACTCCGCCAATACTAAAACACCAGATCGGAGTAACTCTTGTACTCATCGCCATCCTCGGCGTGATCTTTATGCGGGGCTTCAAAGAAGCGATCGGAATAGCCGTTGCGCTGGTCGGCGTCTACCTCGCGCTAAACACGGTCGTCATCGGCTTTGGTTTATACGAGCTCGCAACGCATCCATATCATCTTCCTGAATGGAAGCAAGCGCTCTTCACCCATCCGAGTGTTCATGGAAACACATGGCTAATCTTAGGGGTGTCGCTGTTTCTATTTCCAAAACTAGCGCTGGGTCTATCAGGTTTTGAGACTGGCGTTGCAGTGATGCCACTCGTCAAAGGTGATGCCGATTTGAGTGAGGCTGACTGGGCTAACATTCAATCGACTCGCACCGGTCATGAAGAAGCGAGCGCTGCGCCGTTACTGCGCGGGCGAATCCGCAACGCGAAAAAGTTGTTGCGGACGGCAGCCATAATCATGAGCGTCATGCTGATCACCAGCAGCTTCGTGACGTCGATACTGATCCCGGCGGAGAAGTTCGCTGACGGTGGCGAAGCAAACGGACGCGCCATCGCTTACCTCGCGCACGAGTTTTTCGGAAATATCTTCGGCACCGTCTACGATCTCAGCACCATCACGATTCTCTGGTTTGCCGGCGCTTCAGCGATGGCCGGCTTGTTGAGTATCGTGCCGCGGTATTTGCCGCGTTACGGCATGGCGCCCGAGTGGGCCAGAGCTGCGCGACCACTCGTCATAGTGATCATTGCAATTGCTTTTGCCGTGACTCTGATTTTCAAAGCCGATGTGGATGCGCAAGGCGGTGCTTACGCGACCGGCGTGCTGGTGTTGATGACTTCTGCCGCCATCGCCGTGACTCTTGTCGCGAAGCGGAAAAAGGGAAACTGGTATCCCTATCTGGCAATTGCGGTGATCTTCGTCTACACAACGATCCAGAACATTCACGAAAGACCGGAAGGCATCAAGATCGCTTCGTTTTTTATTTTGACGATCATTCTCGCGTCGTTGTTCTCAAGAGTGTATCGCTCAACTGAGCTTAGAGTGGAGAGAATCGAGCTCGACGACCAGGCGCGGCAGTTCATTAAGGACGCCGCGAAAGGCACGATTCGCATCATCACGAATCGCAAAGACAAAGGGGACGCCGACGAGTACGCGCAGAAAGAACATGAGAAGCGCACCAGCAATCACATACCAACCGGCGAACCGATTCTGTTTTTCGAAGTGAATCCCGGCGATGCCTCTGAGTTTTCCGGCACGTTGCGCATTTGCGGTGAGACGGTCGACACGTATCGCATACTGCGAACAGAGTCACCGGCAGTTCCGAACGCAATCGCGGCGTTTCTACTTTACCTGCGCGACGAAATGGGAAAACTTCCCCACGTCTATTTTGGTTGGAGTGAAGGAAATCCGATTTCGTACCTGCTGAAGTACATCGCCTTTGGTGAAGGCGACACTGCGCCCGTTACGCATGAAGTGTTACGTCAGGCTGAGCGTGACTCGAATCGACGACCGATCGTGCACGTTGGCGGGTGATATTTAATTGAGCTATGCGATTTCCGCGTTGGGAGTTTTTCCCACAAGAAAACAGGAGCGGCAATAGACCGGGCGTCCCTGGGACGGGTAAAACGGGACGGTGGTCTGTTGTCCACATTGTGCGCACTGCACTGAAACCTCAATGCGTTGTCGCACTCCGGACGACTGCGCCGCGGCGATAGCAGCCAGGCGTTCGTTCTTGGCTTGCTTGCAGGGCTTGCAACGCTTTGGTTCGTTCTTGAGGCCCTTGTCGTGGAAGAAAACTTGCTCGCCTGCAGTCCAGATGAAGTTTTCGTTGCAGTCAACGCACCCGATGGCGCGGTCCTGATACTCGCTTTCCTGAGTTCTTTCCATTACCTGAACGGCTTCCGTGTGTACCATGATCTACTCCCCTCGGGTCCGTAACCTAGAATCATCATGCCGGCGGGCGTTATAAGAATTAACTACGTGAACAACTATGCTCTTCGATCTGTAACCTTGTTGGGGAAGGTTCCAGCCTGTAGGGCCGCTATTTGATTAACTGGTATATATCTATGTCGAAAATGTGTCAAGGGTAAAACAGACTGTCTTGACAGGAATCTTGCAGGATGCCAGCATCCGGCACTCTAAAAAGATGAGAAAAATACTGACTATCGGCTCGGGGGGGCGCGAACATGCCATAGTGTGGGCGCTGCGAAAAACCTCACAACAACCACTTCAGAATTTTTGTGTTCCGGGTAACGCTGGTATCGCGGAACTCGCTGAGACTCCGAGTGTGCCCCTAAATGACCATGATGCGCTGGCTGAGTTTATTGAATCACAGCAGATCGATCTCACGTTTGTAGGTCCTGAGGCGCCGCTGGTTTCGGGAATTGTGGACCACTTTGCCGCGCGCGGGCTTCGAGTCGTCGGGCCGACGGCTGCTGCCGCGCGATTGGAAGGCAGCAAGATCTTTGCAAAAGACTTCATGGCGCGGCACAACGTGCCGACGGCAACATTTCGCGGGGCCGCATCGCCAGAAGAGGCGATTGCCGGTCTTCGCAGTGGAGAGTTTGGTGCTGGTGCGGTGGTCATCAAAGCAGACGGCCTAGCTGCCGGAAAGGGTGTGGTTGTTGCTTCAGATCGAGCTGAAGCTGAGCAGGCGGTCGAGGATTTGATGATCAATCACGTCGCGGGACGTGAAGCCGCGCAGCGCGTTGTTATTGAGGAAGCTTTAACGGGAAAAGAAGCGTCGCTGCTGGTTTTTGCGGATGGGCGTGACTACGCATTGATGCCTGCAGCCCGCGATCACAAGCGCATTGGTGAGAACGATACTGGCCCAAACACCGGCGGCATGGGAACGATCACCGATGTTTCAGTTCTCGATACAGACACTCAGGATCGAGTTGTACGTGAGATTGTGGAACCGACGCTTGCCGGCGCTCGTGAAGAAGGTTTTCCTTTCAAGGGCGTGTTGTTTCTGGGGTTGATGCTGACGGAGGATGGGCCAAAGTTGCTCGAATACAACGTGCGATTCGGTGATCCCGAGACGCAGGCGATCCTTGTCCGGTTGAAAACAGATTTAGTTTCGATTTTTAATTCGATCTACGAGGGAACGCTTGGGGAATTGAAGGTTGAGTGGTCTGAAGGCGCGTCTGCATGTGTGGTGGCGGCGAATAAGGGTTACCCCGGGAAGTATGAAAGTGGCGCCGTGATTGAAGGCTTCGAAGAGTTTCGGGAAGGTCCGGTACAGGTGTTTCATGCCGGCACGTCGCATAACGCGAGCGGCCGGATTACCGCAACGGGAGGCCGCGTTTTAAGTGTTACCGCCGGCGCCCAGCACCTTTCCGACGCCCTATCGCTTTGTTACGGCGCCCTCGAAAAGATCCACTGGCCCGGCATGCAATTCCGCCGCGATATCGGTAAATCATGACATGATTATCAGGATGTATCCGTTATCTGGAAGCGTTTTCACAGTACTGTTATACTCAAAACCCAGTTTTCGCCGGAGTTGAAACCGCCTGAACGTACATGACGTACATCCAATCGTCGTATGGGGCCGGAATCGGCGTTAATTGAATCGCTTTTTGGATTTCACATCGCTGTCGGAGGATGAGCGAATGGGAGTTTGGACAAGAATGAAGCGCTCAATACGCGCTCTCTTTGGAGGGATAATCGAAAAGACTGAAGACCCCGAGCTCATTCTTCAGCAAACCATCCGCGACATGCGCGACCGTGTGCCGGAGTTGAACAATTCCGTGGCGCAGGTCATGGCCACCGAGAAGCTGCTCGCCAAAAATAAAGAGCGCCTCGAGACCCAGGTTGTGGATCTTGACTCGAAGATCCGCGCTTCAGTGAAGATGGGTCGCGACGATATCGCCACCGCTTACATCGGACAACTACAGCAGGCACAGCTCGATCTCCAAAAAACCGCGCAGCAACTGGAGCACGCGGGCGCGGCATCGAAACAGGCACTTAAAGCACGCGATAACTACGTGCTTCAGATGCAACGCCGCACTGCTGAGGCGATGCAGTTGATAAACCAGTCGAAGCAGGCAAAACTTCAGGAACAGCTCGCGCAGACGATGGAGTCGTTCCAGCTTGGCGACGACGCATCGACGTTCAACGAGATGCGCGACAAGATCGATCGCCGTGCTGCAGCCGCAGAGGCCAAGATGCAGCTAGGCTCTGCGTCCGTCGATACGCAAATGCAGGAAATCGAGCGTGAGGCGCTGGACATGCAGTTGGCAGACAAGCTGCTCGCTTACAAACGCGACATGGGATTGTTGGGCGCCGGATCGAGTGCGCCGACACCGCAGGCTCTTCCCGCTGAAGGCGAAACAACGACGACTGGTGGTCAGAACGGGACTGGCGGCCAGTCGCACTAATGTCGCACTAGCTCAGAGGAGTAATCAGCCGTAATCAAAGAAGTCCGTGGCCTTACATATGGAATTCCCTAAGATCGACCTGAAGTATCTGAAAGAAGCGTTTAAAGAGCCCATAAACTTTTGGGGCATGGCCGGGTTTGCAGTGGCCGCAGCGTATGTGCAGGACGTTACCCCTCTGGTCGCCGCATTAGCTACGGAGACGGTTTATTTAGCGACAGTACCTGCAAGTAATATTTATCGTCGTCTGGTCGAAAAAAGGGAAAAGCAACGCTTGTTAAAGTTGCGCGAGCAGCAACGCGAAGCGCAAATCAAGTTGTTCGATCCGCGCGAGCGTGAAGCGGTCGAGTACTTGCGCTGGATGAAGAATCAGATCTACTCAAACTACAAAAAGTTCACCGGTACCAAAGAGATTCCTCACAACATTCAGAGTCTCGATCAGCGCTGGGAAGACTTCGTCGATCTGCTCGACGTATATCGTCGCCGCAAACATCACCTGCGCTCGATCAATCGCCAGGCTGTACAGAATCAGTTGGTCCAGGCCGAGCGATCGGTTGAAGTTTCGAAAGACGATCGCGAGCGACGTATTCAACAGGCGAACGTCGAGATCCTCAAACGCCGCGTCGCCGCCTTCAACGACATCGAGCGATCCGTGAAACTCGTGGAAGGACAGCTACAGTCGATTGAAAACTTCTTCGGCCTCGTGAACGATCAGGTCGTTACTCTGCCAACTCCGGAGCGTGTCTCCTCGCTCGATTTCGAGCAGCTCTCAGACTCGATCGCGATGACGAAGCAGATGCTCGAAGAGACTTCAGACACCTTCGCCGCCCTCGACCATCACAATCGCGATATCGGTAATTACCAGCTCCTTTTATCGAACACCGGAACAGGTAAATAGCCATCCGCGTTTTTAATCCGCGTCATCTGTGGCTACACTGTATGGGTCATTAAAACAAGATGGCCACAATATATGGTTGACACCTATTCTTTAAAGGCGTATATTCCCGCCGCTGCTAATTACGTAATTGGAACCAACCGCAGCACCCAAAACACAGTCTAAACTAATGCTTTGCGTAGCAATACGCCCGGGTATAACTCTTTTTGAAAGGCAGAGATAATGAGCGCAGCTATCGGCAAAACATCAGGAAACAAGAGCGTCGGCTCCCCGGCCGTTTCTCCCCGTCGAAAGTCCGAGCAGCTTGGAATCAATGCCAGAAAAGTCGTTAGCAAGCGGTATTCGCTGAAGGATTTGAAGGGGCGTCCGCTCGAGGAGTGGTCAGATATCGTGCGGCGTGTCGTCGGGCACGTTTCCATGGCCGAAACGGGCGAAAAACGCGACAAGTTCTTCGCCGCCATGAGCGAAGTGATGCTCGCCCGCGAGTTCATCCCGAACACGCCGTGTCTGGTAAACGCGGGTAAAACGAACGGTCAGCTCGCCGCGTGTTTCGTTCTGCATGTGCCGGATTCGCTCTCGGGAATCATGGAGCACGCGAAGGCTGCCGCCACCATCCACCAGACCGGCGGCGGAACCGGCATGACGTATGAATTCCTTCGCCCACACGGCGCAGTGGTGAGCTCGGCGACTGGTGTGGCGTCTGGTCCAGTGTCGTTCATGAACATCGTCAACCAGGTGACGGACGTTGTGAAGCAGGGCGGCGTGCGACGCGGCGCGAACATGGGCATGATGCGCGTTACGCATCCTGACGTGCTGCGCTTCATCCATGCCAAGAACGATCAGCACTCGCTGACTAACTTCAATATCTCAGTAAACGTCACTGACAAGTTTTTGAAAGCGGTCGATAACAACGAGTGGTTCCAGTTGGAGTTCAATGGTGAGCCCTGGAACGAACCGATTCACGATCCGGTTCGCGACGATGAGTACGTGGTCTATCGCACGCCGGATGGAGCGACAGTGACTTTCTGCGATCGCGCGGCCTTTCTCACCGCGGATCTTTCGAGCTGCACGATCGAAGAAGCACCACGACCGGGAATGATCCTCGCTCCAGACGTTTGGAACCGGATCATCGCGAGTGCTCACAAGTATGCTGAACCGGGTATCGCGTTCATCGACGAAGTGAATCGTCATAACCATATGATGAAGTCGATGGGACCGATTTACTCGTGCAATCCCTGTGGCGAGCAGTTTCTACACTTCTCCAACTCGTGCAACCTCGGCTCCATCGACCTTGCGAAGTTTTACGATCCGCAGAAACGAATCGACTGGGACCGGCTGCGCGAAGTGACGCACCTGTGTACGCGTTTTCTCGACAACGTAATCGATACTTGCGCCTGGCCGCTGCCGGAGATTCATGATGTGGTCCATCGCACGCGTCCGGTCGGCCTGGGCATCATGGGATTCGCAGATCTTTGTTTGAATTTGAATATCACGTACGGCTCGACGGCCTCGATCGATCTGATGGACGAAGTCATGGGCTTTGTGCGTCGCGAGTCGTGGATGGAGAGCAATCGACTCGGCGCAGAGAAGGGCGTGTTTCCGGAGTTTGAGCCAAATCGCGAAGCATATTCGGAGTTTCTCTACAACCAGGTCGGCATTCCCAAAGACATTCCGCTCACGCCGCGTAACTATGAAGTGACAACGATTGCGCCGACGGGAACCATCTCCCTCGTCGCTGAGACTTCATCGGGCATCGAGCCAAACTTCTCCTGGGCCTACGTTCGCAAAGACACGCTCGGCACGCGCACTTACGTGCATCCGCTCGCAGCGCAGGCGCTCGGTATTGATGTGGACCAATGCGATCAGGAATCAATAGATGCGGCTGCGACTTACGTCGTGGAACACGAACATGAGCTGCCGTCGCACTTCATCTCGGCGATGAACATAAGCGCTGAGCAGCACGTTCATGTGCTCGCGGCTGCTCAGCGCAACGTCGATAACAGTGTGTCGAAGACGTGCAATGGCGCGGTGAATGACACGATTGAGTCAGTCGACGCGCTTTATCGGCTGGGCCGCCAGCTTGGTTGCAAGGCGGTGAGTTACTATCGTGATGGTTCGCGTGATAATCAGGTGTTGACTTCGATGAAGGCTGAAGAGCCGAAAGGTGAAGTTGCGTGCAATCCGGAAGCAGTGGTTGAGCCGTTAGATGAACGTGTGAGTGCGGCCGAAGCGACTGCGGCTGACGATGCGCATGCGCGTCAGGAAGCGATCGAGCGCGAACACTCTGAGACGATCAAAGTGCCGGCAGTAACAGCGATCCGGATCGAGCGTCCACGCGAGCTGCGCGGGGCGACGTGGCAGATTCCGTTCGATGGTCAAAACCTCTATGTCACAGTCAACCACGACGGCAAGATGATTCAGGAAGTCTTTGCTACTGGTCCAATCAGCGGCGGCGTCGGACTGCTGGCGTCGAAGATGCTGCGTGGAGGATTTGACGCCGCGGAAGTTGCGTACAGTTTGAATAAAGTTACGGGCACTCACGCTGTTTGGTTCAACGAGCGCCTGCTTACCTCACCAGAGCAAGCGGTTGCAGAATGCATCATGATCACGGTGCGCCGCGTCCAGGATCTACCCGACTCCGCGCGTGCAGTCGCCACCAAACAACACCACCCCCAACAGAAACCCGTCACCGGCGCCATCATGTCCAACATGATCGGCATCTGCCCCGAATGCCACGGCCAACTCGAACACGCGAGCGGCTGCGACTTCTGCCGCGACTGCGGCTACAGCAAGTGTAAATAGTCTGTTCTTAAAATTGTTGCCACAAAGAGGCACATAAAGCACGAGAGTTATTTGTGCTTTATGTGCTTTTTTGTGGCTAAAATTGGTAACAAATTAAGGACGCTTTTGGAGAATCCTTGGCGCGAGTCCCGGCAGACCGGCCTTTTTTGTTAAAGTGGAAAAGCTGTTAAGATCGGTTCGTCTTACGATAATGAAACGACAATCTGCTGCGAAAGAACCTGGACGCGTATTTCTTACTTTGCCGGTTGAGCAAAAGAGCTACGACGAACTTATTGATCTTTTTGCTCGCGGCGCCTCATCCGCCGAAGTGGTGGCTTTCCGTCCATCACACCAAACACAGGAACGGGTGCGTGAGTTGCTGGAACGTAACGCTGCTGATGAACTCACGGAAGAGGAAGCGGCGGAGCTTGAGCGTTTTGGCCAACTCGAACATCTCATGCAACTTGTTAAAGCTCGTGCTCAGGAGTACTTGAAAACTAAAACGTGACGCAAACCCGTATCTCCGCAGCCTTACGGCGAGAGGTGCGGGAGCGAGCGAGAGAACGTTGCGAGTATTGTTTACTGGCTGAATCACAAGCCTTCTTTCCTCACGAACCTGATCACCTCATCGCAACAAAACATGGTGGCGAGACAATCTCTGCCAACCTTGTCCTGGCCTGCTTCGATTGCAATCGCTTCAAAGGCCCAAATATCGCGTCGCTTGATCCTGTCACAGGTGAGTTGGTGTCATTGTTCAATCCACGTACGCAGAGGTGGTCTGAACACTTTAAGCTGAATGGCGGCACTATTGTTCCCCTCACACCGGTAGGTCCAGTGACCGAGAAAATGCTGCGATTAAACCTTTCTGTCCGTGCCGCAGCGCGTGAAAGATGGTTTGCTCTGGGCTTGTACCCCTAAGATTGTTGCCACAAAGAGGCACATAAAGCACAAAAGTTATTTTTTGTGTCTTATGTGCTTTTTTGTGGCTAGATCATCCAATCAAGTAATCACGAAGTCGCGTTAGCAGGCGTTTGTGTCGTTCAGACGAGACTGAGCCTATTGAACAATCACAGCACTCCGAGGTAGTACTGCTAGAAATCCGAGTCGAATCAGTGATGTTGTTCGTAAGCCTGTAGTTGCGAAGTCTGAATCGGTCTGATCCACGACTTCGTCAAAGTCTTTTACCTCTTGATGTAATTGTGTGCTTATCCCGCAAACAAGCACATCTCGGTAAGGCAGCGGCATTTCGCGAAGGAAAATGGCTGGACGATTCTTGAGGATCCCGTTGGCTGAGGAACGGGCGTGAGGATTACGTCACCTTGATTCATATTCAGGATTTGATTTTTTGATTAGCTCCAAAGGGTACTCTTCTTCATCTTCACTGTAGGCGTCTTCAAGTCGCTTAGCAGACAGCGCGCGCCATTCTTCACTCTCCTCGTCTTTCGGCAGCACGGTCACAAGCAATTTTGTGTTTGGCTCCAGCTCTACCGCCTCATCGAGGAGAATGTGTTGACCATCAAAATGAGCGGGTATTGTTTGGCTCATAGTTAATCATCCGGCGCATTTTACACCCAGACCAGCTAGACCGGAAATCAGGATCTTACAAACGAAAATTCCAAAGTTGACGCCTCATATACATCTCAATAATATATCGCTATGCCATATAAGCTCTCGCAGATGCTGGACCGCGAGTTGAAGAAGGGGAGTGCGGAGTTGTTGATTCTGTCGCTCGTCGAGGATCAACCGAGGCACGGGTACGATATCGGGAATTTGATTGAGCAGCGGTCCAGAGGGAGGTTGCGGTTTAATGTCGCATCGCTTTATCCACTGCTTTATAGACTAGAAAAGCGGGGTTGGATTCACGGGCGTTGGGTCGAGAAGTCAGGCCAGCGACGACGACGTTATTACCGCCTGACTGCCGAAGGTAGGAAAGTGCTCGCCGCACAGCGTCACAGTTGGCGGGAGTTTGTCGAGGCAATCAACCGCATTACGGGAATTGAACATGCCTGACTGGACAGCAGAAGTTCGCAAGCGACTGGCGCGTCTCCATCTCGAGGCGGCTCATGAGGCGGAGGTTGTCGAGGAGTTGGCCCAGCACCTCGAAGACGTGTACCAACGATCACTGAAGAGCGGTGCGACTGAAGCCGAAGCCAAAAACGCAGCGCTCCAGGAACTCGATACCGACGATCTACTGCAAAAAGAGATGCGACGATCCCAAACACCATTCAAAGAATCACCCGTGGCTGGTGGTCCAACAAACTCAAACTTCGTAGCCGATCTCCTGCACGACTTGCGTTACGCCGCGCGCCTGCAACGCAAGAATCCCGGCTTCACGATCGTCGCGGTCATCGCCCTGGCGCTGGGCATCGGCGCTAACACCGCGATCTTCAGCGTGGTGAACACTATCCTGCTGCGCCCCTTGGCTTACAAAGATCCCGAGCGGCTCGTAATGGTGTGGGAAGACGCGACCAGGCACGGATACCCGCGCGACACGCCAGCCGCTGCAAATTTCGTCGACTGGCGCGATCAAAACCAGGTCTTCGAAGGCATGGCCGCAATCGACGACACGAGTTTCAACCTCACCGGCGCCGGCGATCCCGAACGCCTCGAGGGCCGGCGTGTTTCGGCGAACTTGTTTCCACTGTTAGGAGTCGAGCCACAGCTCGGACGCGTGTTTACTGCGGCAGAAGATCAACCGGGCGCACAACGCGTGGTCCTGTTGAGTAACGCCTTATGGCAACGACGATTCGGTGGCGATCCGGGCATCGTCGGCAAGGCGTTAACGCTCAACGGCGAAAGTCATGTAGTCGTTGGCGTGATGCCGGCGCGGTTTCAGTTTCCTTCGAGTGACGACCAGGCGTGGGTGCCCATAGCGTTCACTCAGCAGCAGGCTGGGAACCGCAACACGCACTATCTTCAGGTCCTTGCGCGGCTCAAACCTGGTGTCTCGCTGGCCCAGGCTCAAAGCGAGATGAGCACGATCGCGGCGCGTTTACAACAGCAGTACCCGCAATCAAACGCGGAGCTCGGCGCCGCAGTGCAGCCACTACACGAACATCTCGTCGGCGATATCAAACCCGCGTTGCTGGTCCTGCTTGGCGCAGTCGGACTCGTGCTGCTGATCGCATGCGCGAATGTCGCGAACCTGCTACTCGCGCGAGCCGCGGTGCGACAAAAGGAGATTGCAGTGCGTGTAGCACTCGGCGCGAGACGCTGGCGATTGATACGACAGTTCCTGACGGAGAGTGTTCTGCTGTCGGCCTTGGGTGGACTCGTGGGGCTTGCGATTGCTTATGGCGGGCTGGTTCTTTTGAAGGCTTTTATTCCTGAAAACATTTCGCAGGCACGCGAGATCTCGATGGATCTGAAAGTCCTCGGCTTCACGTTTCTTGTTTCAGTTGCCACCGGTCTCATCTTTGGCTTAGCACCTGCGGTCCAGGCTGCGCGTTTCAATCAGATCGAGACTTTGAAAGAGGGTGGCCGCGACGCGGCGACTGGTGGTGGCGGCAAACGACTGCGCGGATTACTCGTGACGGCAGAGGTTGCGATCTCACTCGTGCTGCTAATCGGAGCCGGGCTGCTGATCAATAGTTTTCTGCGTCTGCGAAATGTCGACCCCGGCTTTCGTGCAGACAATCTCCTGACGATGAAGATCGTGCTGCCCGAACCGAAGTACGAAGAGATGGAGCGTCGCTCCGCGTTCTATACGGATTTAATCAACCGCATTCAATCGTTGGCTGGTGTTAGATCGGCGGCAGTTACATCAAACCTGCCGCTCTATCGACAGGGAAATTCGATCTCAATCGGCATCGAAGGCAGACCTGCTCCGCCGCCGGGACAGGAGTTGATCGTAGTAACAAGAATTATTAGCCCCGGTTACTTCGAAACGATGAGCATTCCGCTCTTGAGCGGCCGACAACTCAGCGAGCAAGATACTGGGACAACTCCGAACACCGTTGTAATCAGCGAGACGATGGCGCGTCGTTACTGGCCGGGTGAAGATGCTGTGGGCAAACGAATCGCCCTTGGCAGAATCAGATCGCAGGAGGACTGGTTTCAAGTTGTTGGCATTGTGAAAGACGTGCGGCAGTTTGAGCTCAACGCTGAGCCGAAGCCGCAGATGTATCTATCTTACAGGCAGGCAGGTTTTTTTGACTCGCGCGATCTGGTGGTGAAGACGGATGTCGATCCAGCGAGTATGGCCGCGACAGTGCGAAAAACAGTTTGGGAAATCGACAAGGACCAACCAGTATCAAATATTCAAACGATGGAAGAGATCCTTGCTGACTCGATCGCGCGACAGCGGTTCAGTATGTTGCTGCTCGCGATCTTTGCTGCGGTGGCGCTGGTGCTTGCCGGTGTTGGGATCTACGGCGTGATGAGTTATTCGGTGGCCCAACGCACCCATGAGATCGGAATTCGCATGGCGCTCGGGGCACAGACTGGGGCCGTGCTCAAACTCGCAGTCGGATACGGGATGAAGCTTGTGCTCGCCGGGCTCGTTATTGGTTTGATTGCGGCGTTTGCGTTGACGCGTGTGATGTCGACGCTGCTGTTTGGCGTGACTGCGACTGATCCGGCGACGTTCACGTTGATATCGTTGTTACTCATCGCTGTCGCTGCACTTGCGAGCTACGTACCCGCACGTAGGGCGACGAGAGTCAATCCCATCATCGCCTTGCGATACGAGTAAGAACTTATCCGCGTTTATCAGCGGCTAAACTTTGTCCAGTTTGAGCAGCGTGTGAAGCAATACATTTGCGCCGTTGGCGATGTCTTCGGGCTTGGAGAATTCGCGCGGGGAATGGCTGATACCGCCGACGCTCGGGATGAAGATCATGCCGACTGGACCAAGACGAGCCATGTCCTGCGCATCGTGGCCGGCGCCCGAGGGCATTAGTTTGGTTGTTAGTTTTAGATCGCGTGCGGCTTCGGAGATTACCGAACGGATCCGCGGATCTGTGGGAGCCGGGATGTTGACGTTGATCGCTTTGAAGTCGAACTTAGTCTTACTCTCCGACGCGATCTTTTGAGCTTCGGCCTGGATCTTTGCGAACAGCATATTGATCTTTGCCGCATCGAGATCGCGCAGCTCGAGACTCAAAACTACCTTGCCGGGAATCACGTTGGGCGCGCCGGGTAGCGCGTTGATTCTGCCGACGGTGCCCACCTGCCGCCCCGGAACACTCGTCACCACGCGATTCACTGCCTCGATAAACTTCGCCGCGGCCAGCAACGCATCCTGACGATTGTTCATCGCCGTCGTGCCGGCATGATTTGCGAAACCCTCGATCGTGACGTCCCACCAGTTGATACCGACGATACCTTCAACCACGCCGATGTTTATTTTCTCGCTATCGAGGATTCCGCCCTGCTCAATGTGCAACTCGAGATACGCCGCGATCTCACCTTTGCGCCGGCGAACGTCTGCGAGCTTCGCAGGATCTCCACCGATGAACCTGATCCCGTCGCGAATCGTCTTCCCGCTGCGACTCACGAGATCGAGCTCTTTCTCAGTCAACTCGCCGTCCATCGCGCGACTGCCGATCAGTCCGCCTTCCTCGTTCTGAAAGATCACGACTTCAAGCGGATGACGTGTCGTCACATTGTTCTCAGCAAGCGTTTGTGCGACTTCGATCGCACCCAGCGAACCGACGACACCGTCGTAATTACCGCCTTCAGGAACGCTATCGACGTGTGAGCCGATCAGCAAAGGCGCAAGACCAGCAGCGCTGCCGGCACGACGACCGATCAGATTGCCGGCCGCATCAATCGTAACGTCGAGTTTTGCGGCGCGCATGAGGCCGAGCACATATTCCCGTCCTTGTTTGTCGGCATCACTGTAGGCCACGCGGCTGACACCGCCCTGCGGGTTCTTGCCAAACTCCGCAAGGGCGAGAATGTGGTCCACGATGCGTTTGCCGTTGACCGCGAGCCCCGGCTGCAACGGAATTCCACGAAGCGGCAAGGCCAGTAGACCGCCCACTAGCCCGTAGTTGAACTGGCGTCGATTGATGTTCATGGCGATGAAGGGCAGCCTATCGCATTGTCCCCTGGCCGGGCAACTTTGAGACTGCTGTTACATAGAGGTAGAATCCTCGCGTCCCGGCCATCCACAGCAGCATTCATAAACGAACAAGGAGAACCTCAAAATGAAACGATTGATCTGTTTTGTGACATTGACGGTGAGCTTGATTACGGCATCACTGTTACTGACGCCAAAGGCCTCAGCCATCACCTACGGTTTCGTTGACTCAAACAACACTTTCAGCAATACCGGCGCATTCATCGTCAAATCACCCACGACCGGCCAGATCTTTCCGATCTGCTCGGGCACGATGATTACTGACAACGTTTTTCTTACCGCAAGTCATTGCACGGATTTCTACACGCGTGACCTCGCCCTTGAAGGGTGGGTTGCGTATGTCAGTCTCGACCAGTCGATCCCCTTCGGCGCACTTACCAGCAACAAGACGCAGTTGTTGTCAGTTGCGCACGTGGTGACAAATCCGAATTACAATCAGAGCCAAAGCGATTCCGGAGATATCGGGGTGTTGATCCTGAATAACAGTGTTCGAGGAGTCACACCGGCAACGCTTCCGGCTTGCGGGTTACTGGACCAGCTCGTCGCGCAAAACGGGCTCAAGACCGCGTTGTTTACCAACGCCGGTTATGGACTGCAAAACCGCGTGGTCGGTGGCGGTGTGCCATTCTTCCAGGACATGAATCCGATCCCGCGCATGTTCTCGTTCTCCAGCTTCAACTCGCTCAATGGCGGCTATATCCGTCTGTCGCAGAACCAAACAACAGGAAATGGCGGCACGTGTTTTGGAGATTCAGGTGGGCCGAATTTCATGACCCTGAACGGCAAGCAATTGATCGCCGCGATCACGATCACGGGCGACTCAGTCTGTCGTTCGACTAATGTCGACTACCGGCTCGATACGGTTTCCGCGCAAGGCTTTCTCGCGTACGTGAATGCCGCGTTTGGCACCCACATCGCTGTTTCCTGCTGAACGTCAGAGGAGCAACTTTGAAAAACTTCAAACCCGTCTGCGTCGCATTGTGTCTGGTCCATTCGCTGTGTTTGTCAGCGATGGCCCAAACTTCGTCCACACGGATCACGCCTGAGCCTCCGGTTGGCAAAGGCGTGGTCGTGCTGAAAGCAGCGCGGCTGATCGATGGCACGGGCGCGGCGCCTATAAGCAACGCCGTAGTGGTTGTAACTGACAACACGATTACGGCCGTTGGAACAGCAGGCAGCGTAACAGTTCCTGCAAACGCCAGGATGATCGATCTTGGCGACGTCACCCTCATGCCGGGTTTCATCGATGCTCACACGCATTTGATTGGCCGCGTGTTGGGTGATCCCGCGGGTGATAATGCGGCCGTGCGGGATTTTGAATCGTTTGCGGCGATCCTGAGTGTGGCGCATGCGCGTGCGACTTTGATGGCGGGTTTTACGAGCGTGCGCAACGTTGGCGCCTCGGGGAAGTTTGATGATATGGCTTTGCGAAAGGCCATTGACGAAGGCTGGACAGTTGGGCCACGGATGATGAGTGCGGGTCATGCACTCGGCATCCGCGGCGGCCACTGCGATGAAAATGGTTTTCGGCCGGGACTGTTCGATCCGGGAATCGAAGAGGGCGTAGCCGATGGACCGGATCAGATTCGCGCCGCGGTGCGCTACCAGATCAAATACGGTGCTGATGTGATCAAGACGTGCGCAACTGGTGGCGTGTTGTCGGAAGGCGATGCCGTCGGTGCGACCCAGTACACGTTTGAAGAGTTGAAAGCGATGGTTGACGAGGCGACCAAGTTGGAGAGGAAAGTGGCCGCGCACGCACACGGCACCGAAGGGATCAAGATCGCCGTGCGCGCCGGTGTCTCCTCGATCGAGCACGGCTCTTTTCTCGACGAAGAGGGCGCACGCTTGATGAAGCAGCACGGTACGTTTCTCGTGCCGACATTATCAGCGGCAGAGGCGGTCGAGCGAGCTGCGAAGACCGGAGTATTGAAAGGACTGCGTGCCGAGAAGGCTCTGGCTGCTGCCGCGGCTGTGCGTCATGCGATCAAATTAGCGGTCGCGAACAAAGTACCGATCGCACTCGGCACCGATGCTGGCGTGGTCCCACACGGCACGAACGCGCACGAGTTTGTTTTGATGGTCCAGTGGGGCGGGATGACTCCGATGGACGCAATCGTCGCCGGAACCTCCAGCGGCGCGAAACTGCTAGGCTGGGACAACCACCTCGGCACGCTCGCGTCGGGCAAGTGGGCCGACATCGTCGCCGTCTCCGGCGATCCGCTGAACGATATTGAAAATATTCAGAAGCTTGTTTTTGTGATGAAGAACGGTGTGGTCTACCGCAACAAGGAGTAGGCTTACCAGCAAAAAAGTCTTGCTATCGTCTTGCCTCGGGAGTATAGTGCTGCCGTCGTCACCTCGCCCAAAACTAAAACCGAATCCGGCGCCCATTTGTCCCAGGACGATTGGATAGCTTTGTCATCCCGGCTCATCTCGGGTGTCACATGTGTACTTACTACTCGAGTCATTCGCGGACTCACATTTCCCGAGACTTCAAACACTGCTCGAGGAGGTTCGGATCTCAGACAGGAGTATGCGTATATGAAGAACTTAAAACTACGGCTGGTGTTGCTCTCCATCGGCACACTGCTAACACTGGGTCTGTCTCAGCAAGTTGCCAAAGCCGTCGGATGCGCAGACATATCGGCCGGTGGCACTGTTTACGGTGACTTTGACTGTAGACTCATAACTTCATGCGGAGGTTACTGCTACTACAATTGCTCGTGCAGTAACCTGTTTCCAGGGTCCTCATGTAACGACGTCTTGAACGAAGCAGGTTTTGAAGCCGTCGATCCGGGAGACCCTTGTATCAATTAGGCGATCAGGTTATGTCAGCGGCACCCTCTGTTGTCGTGTCGCTGACTTAACCTGTTCACTGTTGACTCAAAATGATTACAAGCATCTTGCCGATCGTTTTTCTGATGTGGTCTGTCGTCTTTGGTCCATACTTACGACCGGCGCCAGCATCCTCATCCATTGCAATCGAGCCATCGCAAGGGGCGCGTGGAAGAAACAGGACGCGCGAGCCAAACGTACGTGTTCCCAACCTTTATTCCGATAAGATCGATTTTATAGCCACGCTCGTCGATCTCCCTGGCTCAAAGAAAAAAGAGAGTTATTGGGAGTTGTCATATCAACTCTTTTTTGTGCCGGAAGAGAAGTATTACGAGACCATCCAACGTTTGCCGAGGGGTGGCTCTAATCCTACGCCGGAAGAGTTTTCAGGCCGAATACTACTTGCACAGGGGCATCAAAAGAAAACCCGTTTAGAAACCCTGAAAGACAGGACGATTACCTTGACCGGAGTCCGCTTCAAACAAAGGGTCCCGGATACACAGCGGACAAAATTTGCTTATCTAATGACAGGTTATTCGGTGAAGATCTTCGATGCCGAGCTGAATACGACTGTTTATCATTCAGGAATCTTTTTGACGGAGCCGTACGAAGCGAATGTTAACGACGAAAAACAAGACTTAGCTCGTAACTCGATTTACTTGAGTTTTCGTGTTAGTCAGAACGGCACGCTCAACCGCTCGCAAATGCGTCCTAAGATCAGGGACACGATTTCCCAATAGAACGTCACTATGTCAAAGCGATGGATCCCAATCGTTGGTGTCGTCCTGTTCTTCCTTGTGGTCTTTTGTGCCGGCTTTGCATTTTTCTACAGTCGGATGGCGCGCTCAGAAGCGGAAGTATCTGCCGGCAAGGAGCGCTCAGACGAAGAGGTATCCGCCGCACCCAAATCACTTATCAATACGCCTTTGCCGTCTTCGCAACTGGTTGACGTCGACGGGTCAAAGGTTGACGAACAGATCCTCCGGCGAGGAAGAGTAATCATTGTCTTTGTTACGTTGGAGTGCGATGCCTGTCTCACGGAAAGCAAATTCCTGGAAACAATCTTAAGCAGGCGAAAGGACGTTACGTTTTATGGACTCGTCCCGTTTGGAAGACCGCCAAGCCCTCACGAGGCTGCCGATAAGTTTCCCTTTAAAGTGTTTTATGACGAGAGCGGTTCATTTCTAGCCAGAATGGGAATAAATCGCGTTCCTGTAAAAGTGTTTCTCGAAGATGGAATCATCAAGAAGGGGTGGATTGGAGCCGCCCAGACCGATAAATCAAGAACATCGTTTATAGAGTGGTTGGATAACCTTCCATGAGCGAGTCTTTTAGTAGTCTGTGAAACAGCACATGATCTCCGATTTCGCTTTTCTGGCGGCCGCAATTGCGCTTGGTTCTATCAACCCAGTTGCCAGCCGTTTTTTATTGCTTAGCGAACTGCAAGATATTCCCGGTTCTCAGAAAAGCAGTAAACAGCAGGAGAGAGCTGCTGAACCTGATCAACTGCTGTTGAGAAAGAGAATAATTGATGTGCTCAACTCGACGGCTGTCGAGGCTAAGAAATGGGATGACAAGGCCATTGCTGCTCGTACTCAAGCCCAAATCGCGGATCTGACCTGGGATTCGAATTATGAGAATGCAACCGATTATCTGAAAGCCGCATGGGATGCAGCGGGGAAAGTTGAGGAGCTTACGCGCGAGCGCTCACCGATCGCCAATCGATCTCTGCGCAACACTGTCAGACGTGATGTGTTGCTGGTCGCGCGGAAGCGGTCCTCCGAGCTGGCTAAAAAATGGCTCGAAGAAATGATTGAAGAGAGTAAGTCTGCTGAGAAGGAAGCACGAGGGACTTTTGACGATCAGACGGCCCGCAGTGCCGTGCTTCTGCAGATGGCAAACGAGCTCGTTGCAAATGATTCAAAGGCGGCAGCAGAGTTGCTCATTGAGAGCTTGCGCGATGGGATTTCTTTTAATTTTCAAAACGTTCTAATTCGCATTCAGCAGAAGGATTCGGGGCTGGCAGAGACGGTGTTTCGGGCTGCGCTCGATCGCTTGAGAGCGGCGGGAACAAGCGATCCAAATGAACTTCTCATTCTTTATTCTTATCTCTACACGCCGGGTCGCGTTAGTGCGGCCAATACCGCGGACAATCGCAATCAAGTGCAGTTGGCTATCGGCGGATCGCCCGTGACGGTCCCGCCGGGCCGGCAAAACCCCGCGCTGGCCGTCGAGTTCCTGGCGCTAGCATCCGATTTAGTGTTAGCGGCTCCGTTGCCGGGCGACAGTGCTCAAGTGACTGCGCGCTCATTAGTGAGTGTTATTGAAGTGCTGTTGCGTGAGGTCACACAACAGTTGCCGGAAAAAGCAGCTTTGTTGCGGGCGCGCGCACAGCAACTCGATGCGGAAGCTCGATTCTCAAACACCCCGAATCAACCGCGTCCGGATATCCCCGAGATACGACCCGCAGAAAGTAAAGAAAGTTTCGCTGAACGCAGAGTAGATCTGCTTGAAGACTCGGCCGCAAAAGGCCGTGATTTACTGGCCCGCGACATCGGTTACGCAAAGGCAGCGGTGGCAACCACGGTCGAGCGATACCAGCGTGGTTTAGATCTTGCCGGAAAAATTGATGATAAAAATTTGCGCGGCGGAGTGGAAAGCTGGCTGATCTTTCGTGCCGTACTGAACTTGATCGCCCTGGGTAGGCTCAATGAAGCTCATACTCTGAACTTAAAGAATGACGACATGGCGCAACGAGCGGTGTGCTTCGTGGTTGGCGCCCAGAGACTCGTTAAAGATAAAGACATCAACCGCGCAAATGAGTGGCTCCGTCAAGCCGGAACTCTTATCAGGGGAAGCGAGCTAAACCCGAACCTCGCACGTATAGCATTTGGAATCGTGTCAACCTACGGTGCTTTCGACACTCAGTCGGCGCTTGATTGGTTCTTGTATGCGATTAAGGTGATGCCACATACGCCGCTAGCTTCTCTAAACGAGGACAGAGCGCCTTCACTGCAACGGATCAGTGGTATCACACCCAACACCGACATTGCGGGTCAGACGGCTGGATTCAGCTTGCGAGCGGCAGTCGCCGTTCTCCCTGCGGAGCGATTTGAGCAGGTTCTGTACATGTTCAATGACATCAGGCCTCAGGAAGCACGAGGAATAGCAGTCGTGACGCTCTGTTCGACCTATCTGCGCAGGCAATGAAGACGCCAGCCTGTCACTTTATCTCATCCCAGATGAGTGTGTGCTTCGTCTCTTTCAGCAGCAACGATCCGACGATAAATGTCAGGCCGGCGACGATGATTGGGTAGTACAGGCCGGCGTAGATGTTGCCGGTTTTTGCGACTACTGAGAGACCAATCACCGGAAGTAAGCCGCCGAAGACGCCGTTGCCGATGTGATAAGGCAGCGATAACGATGTGTACCTGATCTTTGCCGGAAACGCTTCGACCAGATAGGCCGCGATTGGGCCGTACACCATTGTCACGAAGAACACCTGAATAAACACGAGCAGGATCAGTTTTAGTGCGACCGGTGAGCTGATCAGGGAAGGAAAATCCGTGTAAGGCAGCACTTCGCGCGCCGGTTGCAGCATGCCGTTGACTTCAGTCTGCGGGATGAGACTCTCAGCGCCCGTGACCCGGTTCCGCTGAGACGTTACGGTCACGACATTCGAGCCCGCTGCATACTGCATCGCGCTGTATATCGGCATGTAAGACACCGCTGCGAGCAAGCATCCTGCCATCATGATCCATTTGCGCCCGATACGATCCGAAAGCGCTCCCATCACTACGAAGAGCGGCAGCGCCATTAATAACGCAATGGCAATGATGTATTGCGATGAGCGCGCGTTCACTTTCAGCACTGTTTGCAGGTAGAAGAGTGCGTAGAACTGTCCCGTGTACCAAACCACCCCTTGCCCGGCAGTCGCACCAAATAGCGAGATCAGAACTCGTTTCAGGTTGTCCCAGTGCGTAAATGCTTCGACGAGTGGCTTGGCTGAGGTCATGCCCGCAGATTTGATCTGACTGAAGATGGGCGACTCCTTCATGCGCAGTCGAATGTACAGCGAAACGGCGACAAGAAAGATCGATATGATGAACGGCACACGCCAGCCCCACGCGCTGAACGCTTCGCGCGACATCGAGTTCTGCACGATGATGCTGACCGCCAGCGACATGAACAGTCCAAGCGTCGCCGTGATCTGGATGAAACTGGTGTAGAAGCCGCGTTTTTCATCCGGCACGTGTTCGGCGACGTAAACGGCAGCGCCACCATACTCACCGCCGAGCGCGAGTCCCTGAAGTATGCGAATCACCAACAGAATGATCGGAGCAGCGATTCCAATCGTCGCGTACGTCGGCAGAAAACCGATCGCGGCGGTGGCGCCGCCCATGATCAGCAACGTCACGAGAAACGCGTACTTGCGTCCGACGAGATCGCCGATGCGTCCGAAGAAAAGTGCCCCAAACGGACGCACCACAAACCCGACAGCAAACGTCGATAGATAAGCAATTAAAGCAAGTGTGTCGTTACCTTCAGGGTAGAAGAGTGGTGAGATCGTTACGGCGAGGCTGCCAAAGATGTAAAAGTCGTACCACTCGATCATGGTGCCGACTGCTGAAGCTGCGATTACTTGCCACGGATTTTCACTGATGAAAACGGATCGATCGGTGCTCATCCGTGAAGATCCGTGGCCAGTCTTAAGCATTAACGATTCTGCGTCCCGGTCATGTTGCGCATCGGCATCTGGAGCTTGCCGTCAGCTCCGCGCGTAAGCGCAAGAAACGCTGAATCCTGTCGCAGCGAATCAAATACCGCATCGACGCGCGCTTCCATCATTTCCTTCGCACGAACTCTCTGGTAACGCTCGTAACGGAAAAAGTGCCGTTGCAGCAACGCGAGTGCTTCGCGACGGTGACCAGTCTGCGCGTAGATCGCCGCGAGGTTGTACGACGCAGGCAGCAGTTTGCGATTCTCACGCGCGATCTTCAATGCTTCGTCGCCATTGCCTGAAGCCGTCATGAAAACTGCTGCAAACACGAGGTTGTACGGATCCTTCGGATCGAGTGCGAGCGCTTTTTGCGTGTAGGAATTGCCCTGCACGAGATCGCCTTCGGAGTTCCAGTAGACCGCGAGATTGCGATACGCGAGTGCAAGCGGAAACTCCGCCACTGACTGCTCCATCAGCGACAGTCCCTTCTTAAACTCGCCATCGTGAATCGTCATCTTGCCGAGCCCGTGAAGCGCCACGGCGCGTGCGATGGCATCCGCCGGCATGTTGAGAATCGTGTTGAAGGCTTCGCGCGCTTTGGCCCACTCGCCTGTGTGATGACGATAGAGCTCGCCAAGGTAACGCAGCGGAGTCGGATCCGCAGGATCCATCTGGTGCGCTTTCTGGTACAGCCGCAGTGCCGTCACGTATCGCTCAGCGATTTCAGCTCGCAATCCCTGGCGCATCACGGCTTCAATACGCGCTCCCTGAACACGATCGAGGATCGGCGCGACGGTAATGCTGCCGACTTCGCCGACGCCCAGCTTCTTCAATTGATTTGCCGCGTCTTTAGCTTTTTTCGGGAACAGGCATTTCTCTCCGGCAACAGGTTTCAGAAGCGCGATCGCGTTTTCTTTGTCGCCGGCTTTGATCTTTTCTTTCGCGTCTTTCAACTGCGTGTCGAGTGTGGTCTCGCGTTGCTTCATCTCAGCTTCGACGACTTTCTCAACCTGGTCGACCTTGAGCTTGCCGCCGGTGTTTTCGATCTTCCTGATCGGTTTTCCATCCGCGCTGGCCAAAATTGCAACAGGCAGCGCGGTGTCACCGATGAGTGGTTGTAGCTCAGGAGTTTTGGCATCCGCTACTGTCATTGAGACGCATTGCGAAGAGTAGAGCGTGAGAATTCGTGACGCCCGCAGGCTCGACTTCTTGATCTCGTCGTTGGTCGCCGGAAACCAGTAGAGAACTAGTCCACTATGAGGAGCTTTACTAGCTTCCCAGATCTTCCACGGCACCATGTATACGGCCGGGTCAGGGCCTTCAGCTCCTTTGCTGCCGCCACCGACGCCGCCAGTTCCGCCGCCGCCACCGCCGCCGCAGGTGGCCCATGCGGGCGAGAGTGAGAACAGTACGATCAGAGTAGTCGCGAGTGCGCGCGAAAGTTGAGTCTTCATAATGCTGTTACCTTTCGTTGATTCAGGCGAGTTAAGTAGGGGATTTTATAGCACAAGGCTGCTTTGCTCAAAGGCCATATTCAGTTTCTCTGCGACCTCTACGTACCTCTGCGGCCTCTGCGTTGAGATAACCCTTTAACGCAGAGAACGCAAGTTACGCAGAGAGCCGCAGAGAAATAGGGTCTATCAAGCATCAAAAAGACCGGCAACCCGCAGTCATTATTCCCGTATCACTTGCGCGAATTGGATTTTTACAGAATTATTACTCGTCTGAATTGGTTTTGCAGCGAACAATCGTTTATACCAATACCATGAAGATCCTGCTTGTTAACCCGGAGTTTCCGGAAACCTACTGGAGTTTCCGCCATGCGCTGCCATTTGAAGGCAAACGCTGTGTTTTTCCGCCGCTTGGCCTTATGACCGTTTCCGGTTTGTTGCCTAGTTCGTGCGAGCGGCGACTGATCGACCTGAATGTCGAGCCGTTGAAAGACTCGCAGATCGATTGGGCAGACATGATCTTTATCACCGGCATGCTGGCGCAAAAGGTGTCGCTGCATGAAATCGTAAAACGCGGCAAGGATCGAGGAAAGGTGATCGTGCTGGGTGGCCCGTACGTCACCAGCACCATCGAGGAGCTTCCTTACGCGGATCATATCTTCCAGGGTGAAGCCGAAACCACTTTGCCGCAGTTCTTCAAAGAGTACGAGCGTGGCGAAGCGAAACGCACTTACAAAGCGCCGGAGCGCCCGCCGTTATCATTGACGCCGGTTGCGGATTTCGGTCTTGTCGATCTTAAGAAATACAGTTGTATGTCGGTTCAGTACTCGCGCGGCTGCCCGTTCTCGTGTGAGTTCTGCGACATCATCGAGATCTACGGCCGCTCACCGCGGACGAAGAGCAACCAGCAGATGCTCGCCGAGTTTGATGCGCTGAAACAACTCGGCTGGCGTGGTCCGTTGTTTATCGTCGACGACAATTTCATCGGCAACAAGAAAAACGTCAGGCTGTTTATGCCTGAGCTGATCAACTGGCAAAAGAAGAACGGATTCCCGTTTTCGTTGTTGACGGAGGCAAGCGTAAACCTTGCTGACGACGACGCGTTGTTGGATTCGATGAGAGATGCCGGCTTCCGTCGCGTGTTTCTGGGCATCGAGACGCCTGTCGAGGAGAGTCTCAAAGAAGCGCAGAAGTCTCAAAATCGCGGCAACCTGCTTGAATCCGTGCGCAAGATACAGAGTCGGGGCATGGAAGTGATGGCCGGTTTCATCGTCGGCTTCGATAACGATCCGGAAGACATCTTCGAACGCCAGATCGAGTTCATTCGTGAAAGCGCAATCCCGATGGCGATGGTGGGAATGCTCAACGCGCTCCCTGACACGCAGCTCTGGAAACGACTCGAACGCGAAGGCCGCCTGCTCGGCTCCGATGCAACTGGAAACAACACGATCGCGACCGTCAACTTCGTTCCCAAGATGGACGTCGAGAAACTAATCAGCGGCTATCAAACGATCATGCGCACGATTTACAAACCGAGCGAGTATTACCGTCGCGCACTCGAGTCGTTGCAACGCACGCCGCAGGACTTTCCCGAAGCGCACCAGTATCACGGTTTCAAAGCCGTCACGGCGTTGTTGCGCATCACATTCAAGCTGGGCGTGCTTGATGCAGAGCGTCGCGAGTTCTGGCGATTCTTCATCGAAGCCGCGCGCAAACATCACGACCGCATGACTGAGTTGCTACGTCATGCCGCCATGGCCTACCATTTCCGCAAGTTGAACGAGTCGTACGGCGATACGTGATCTCTTCCAGTAATTCTGCATTTGCTGCTTTACGTCACCGCGATTTCCGGCTTCTTTGGTTAGGCCAGATTGTGTCCATTACCGGATCGCAGATGCAGTTTGTGGCGATCAACTGGCACGTCTACCTCCTCACTAAATCTGCACTCGCACTCGGCCTTGTCGGACTCTTCCGCGGCGTACCAATTATTATTTGCTCGTTAGCGGGCGGTGTTGTTGCTGACGCCGTCGATCGAAAACGAGCGATGATCGTGACGCAAACGGTGATGCTCTTGACTGCGGTGCTGCTGACTGCCGCAACTCTTTCCGGGCTTGAAAGCGTTTGGCCCATCTACGTGCTCAGCGGAATAAGCGCCGCAGCTCAGGCATTCGACACTCCCGCACGCCAGGCACTCATGCCCACGCTCGTACCCGAGGAAGACTTTCCCAACGCTGTCAGCCTCGGCGTCATTGTTTTCAACATAGCCATTATTGTTGGCCCGGCAATCGCGGGCTTCATACTCGCGGAAACGGGACCGGCAATCATTTACGGCTTTAACGCACTATCTTTTCTGGCGGTGATTGGCGCCGTCATCGCGATGCGAACCAGCGGCAAACCCGAATTGCAACGTGGGCGCCGAGAAGCATTGAGTTTTGGAGCGCTGAAAGAAGGACTGCGATTTGTTTGGCAGACGCCGATTATCGTGCAGACGATGACGCTCGACTTCGCGGCAACGTTCTTTGGCTCGGCGACTTTGCTGCTGCCGATCTTCGCGCAGGAACGTTTGCACGTCGGTGCGCGTGGCTACGGCTTTCTTGCAGCCGCACCCGCGGTCGGATCAGTTCTGACGGCGCTCGTGATGGCGCGCATCGGAAGTTTTCAAAGGCAGGGAAGGCTGGTAGTTGCATCCGTCGCTGTGTTTGGCGTGGCGACAGCGGGGTTCGGAGTTTCGACAGTGTATTGGGTCTCATTGCTGATGCTTGCGACTTTGGGCGCAGCGGACACTGTCAGCACAGTCCTGCGCCAGACGATCCGGCAGCTCGTCACGCCTAATCAACTGCGCGGTCGGATGACGTCGATCAATATGATGTTCTTTATGGGTGGCCCACAACTTGGTGAGTTGGAGGCGGGCGCACTGGCCGCAGTGATCGGTGCACCGCTTTCAGTCGTGGTGGGCGGCCTCGGCGCACTCATCTGCGCTGCCGTCGCGGCCGTGAAGTCGAAAAGTTTAATGGAATTCGAGATATGACCTGGACGGCCGCGGAGACAAACAAGCACCAGGATCACGTCATTGCGCACGTGATTGGAGCGACGCCACTCGGTCATTTTATCCATGACGAAACAGCGTACTTGCTGCTCGACATTGGATTCATTTGGAACATCTATCTCGATCTGGAGATGGGTTTGGTGCCGCAAGTGATGGCGCTTTCCGAGTTAGGTGTTGACGAGGAGTCGTTCGAGACAACGTCTGTTGAGTGTGGACCGATCGAGTCGGTTGAATTATTTGAGGATGGACAAGAGAGACGTTTGGTGTTGAATTGCGAACACGGCGCGTGGGTGATTGAAACCTCCTTAGACCGCAGATCGACGCGGATTAACGCAGAGCTGCGATAATCCGCGTTAATCCGCGGCTAAATTTATTCCGCAATTACGCTAATCTGGTTGTCGACTGACTTCACGCCCTTAACCGATTTGACCAATCGCTCAACCTGGGTCTTCAGCGCTTCAGTTTTCACTGATCCAATCAACGTTGCCTTGCCGTCGATCACTGAAGCAGTGATACCAAGCGTCGAGATTTCAGGATCGTCTGAAATCTTCTTGTCGACTGCCGACTGAATCGTCGAATCAATGTTCACGCTTTCCGCCGGCATCGTGGTTCCACCCGCTGGCGGCGTCACGACGATCGGCGCCGGCTGCGTTACAGGCGCCGGTTGTTGAATGATCACCGGAGGTTGTTGTACTGGCGCAGGCTGCTGCACGACCGTTGCCGGCGGTGGCTGCGTTGCCGCGATGTTTGCGTTGTCAGTAGCCGGCTGACTGCTTATCCAAAACAGGACCAGCATAGTTATCAACGCGATAGCTACCACAACAAGTACGCCGACCATGCCTGCGGAGATGCCGCTGTTGTCTCGCACCGACTGTGAATGCACGACCTCACGTCTTTCCGTTGGTGTTTCCACTACTACTCGGCTTCTTTTTGCCGCTTCTTCATCGAATGCCATCACTGCCCTCCGTTTTCGATACAGTTTGTCGAGATTAAGTACCTTTAACTAGTAACGTCTGTGATAACGCTTGCGACGCGCGTGACGCGAATAGAGATAAGAACCTGCTGCGCCCGCGCCTGCGCCGATTGCTGCGGCTCGTTTGCCGCCTGCGGCAGCGCCAACACCGGCGCCCAATGCTGTTCCGCTAAGAACTGTTCCCGCCGTGCGTGATTTATTTCCGAAGTGCCTGCGCGCCGCTTTGCGATTGAATGCATATATGCCTGCGCCGCCCGCTCCGATGGCTGCGCCTTTCTTACCTGCGACCAGCGCGCCAACACCGGCTCCGCCTGCGATGATTGCGGCGGTGCGAGCCTTACGACCAAATTTCGATTTGTGACGACGCCGCGTTTGACCGTCTGCCGATACGATTGTTCCGGTGACGACGAGCAAGGTCCATACGAGTATTAATGCGAGTAACCTCTTCATGCCTTTCCTCCCCATGAACTCTGCTTGATGTTCATACTGACCTTGGTCTTCTGCTCTTGTGCTTTGGCAATAACCATTCCTAAGCCGTAAGTCGTAGCCTTGGTTGAAGAAGATGAGAACGACGAGGAAACCTGAGTATCAGCTTGATTCAGCAGGAGGATCTGGCAATCGTTCGGCTCGTTTGGAATTGATACATCAGCAGCAGGGGCAAGCCCCTCTTCCTGACTTGTTCTTCTTTGAAGCGCTCAGTCAGGAAGAAGTTCTTTCTTGAACACCTAAGGTAAGAACAAGTCAGGAAGAGGGGCTTGCCCCCGCTGTTCCCATCTTTGCTGGAGAAACTCTATTTGATACCTTGTTGGTAAATGACAACAGCCATCGTTCATCATCCAGTCTTTCGCGAACACGACACCGGCCCGGGGCATCCTGAAAACTCTTCACGCTACACCGTCGTGATGGACGCGCTGCGTGGAGACACTACTCTCTGGCCCAGGCTGCGCGAAGTCGAAGCGCGAGAAGCGCCACGCGGCGACATCCAGGCCGCTCACTCACCACAGCTCTACAGACTCATCGAGAAAGTTGTCAGCGAAGGCATTGGTTATCTCGACGGCGACACGATCGTCTCTATGCGCTCGCTCGACGCAGCGAAACGCGCCGCCGGCGCTCCGTGCCAGGCGATCGATCTGATCATGTCCGGTGAAGTGAAGAACGCGTTTGTGCCGGTGCGTCCGCCGGGCCATCACGCGACTGAAGAACGTGCGATGGGCTTTTGTCTTTTCAACAACGTCGCCGTTGCGGCGCGTTACGCGCAACAGAAGTATCCCGAGATCGATAAGGTCGCGATCATCGATTGGGACGTGCATCACGGCAACGGCACGCAGGGAATCTTTTATGACGATCCTACGGTTTACTTTTTCTCGTCGCACCAGTATCCGTGGTATCCCGGCACAGGATCTCGTGGAGAAAAGGGAACCGGACGCGGTCTGGGATACACGTTGAATCTACCCTTGCGGGCGGCAACACCGGCTGCCGATCACAAGCGGGCGTTTGAAGCCGCGCTGGAGCAGATGTCTGCGAGTTTCAGTCCGGATTTGATCATTATCTCGGCGGGTTTTGACTCACATCTTGGCGATCCGCTCGGCCAGTTGCGTCTCAAAGACGAAGATTTTGTCGACATGACGCGCGCCTTGAAGCAGTGGGCGGAAAGTAGCTGCAAAGGACGGCTCGTTTCGTGTCTGGAGGGTGGTTATAACCTTCAAACTCTGGGTGAAACCGTCCGCGTTCACGTCAAAGAGCTATCCGCAGATTACACAGAATAACTATCTGTGTAATCTGTGGATGGACCTTGTTTGACACACTCCGATCTCCTTCCTATGATCTCCTCACATGCCTGCCCGAGAGTCTGTAGCCAAAAATGAGCGGCTTCAACGTGTCTTTCTGATCGACTCGATGTCGCACATCTTTCGTGCGTTTTTCGCGCCGATGCAGAATCGCGCCGCGCCTCTCGCCACGTCGCAGGGCTTCGTCACGCAAGCCGTCTATATCTTTACTAACATGCTGCTCAAGCTGTTGCGTGAAGAAAAACCCGATTACATCGCCGCGATCTTCGAGTCACGCGAGAAGACGTTCAGACACGAGACGTTTGCAGACTACAAGGCAAACCGGGTCGCGATGCCCGACGATCTCGCGAAGCAGATGCCGTACATCCTGCGGCTCTGCGAAGTGCTCAACATCCCGGTCATCAATTTTCCCGGTTACGAAGCGGACGACGTGATCGGCACGCTTGCGCAACAAGTCGCGGAAATGAAGATGCAGGCCGTGATCGTGTCGAACGATAAAGATATGTGCCAGCTCGTTCGCGATCCTTACATCATCTGCATGCGTCAGAATTCGCAGGTGGTGAAGCGGAAAGAGCCCGTGCCGCCGATCGAGTGGTGCGACGAAGCGTGGGTCGAGAACAAGTTTGGTGTGCCGGCTGACAAGCTCGTTGATTTGCTGGGACTCATGGGCGACTCGATTGATAACATTCCCGGCGCGCCCGGCATCGGGTCGAAAGGCGCGGTGTCGATCATTCAGCAGTTTGGATCGATTGAAGCCGCCCTCGCGGGTTTTGAATCAATAAAGCACAAGACGTATCGCGAGTCGTTACGCAACAACGCCGATCTTATTCGACAGTCGCGCGAGCTCGCGCGCATTCGCTGCGATCTCGAAGTGCCCTGGAAGCTTGAAGAGATCAAGACGCGACCGCCGGATCGCGCTGCGGCGTACGAGCTTTTCCACGAGCTCGAATTTGTAAACCTGACGAAAGATTACGCTGACGCCGCGGTGCAGCGACCGGCGAGTGCGGAGTCTGCACGCAACTACAAAATCATTCAAACGAAGAGCGACCTCGACGATCTCGTTCGTACGTTGTTTGACGCTGAACACGTTGGAGTTGCTATTGCTGATACAACGCCCGCCGGAACAGGCGAGCAGGAGTGTTTCACTGAATTGCAAGCGACACGCGGGATCGCCTTTTCAACGAACCCCGGTGTCGCAGCGTATGTCGATCTCGAAAAGTTCGCCGGCGGCATGGATATGGCAACCAACACGCTGCGCGACGTGCTGTCGAATGGTCTGATTGAAAAGTCGATTCACGATATGAAGCGCGCGGTCGGTCTGCTCGATCGTTTCGACATCACGCTCGAAGGCGTCAAGGACGATACTTATCTCGCCGCTTACCTGCTCGATCCGTCGCGCAGCAAGTATGAGCTCAACGATCTCGCACGCGAAGCGCTCAACGTCGAGATCAGCAATACCCCGGCTGCGAATTGGCCCGACACTGCGTGGCAGACCGTAGTCGCCGCAGATCTGACTGCGCAGACCGCGCACGTCCTTCATAATCGAATTCTCGAAAAGAACCTCGAAACAATCTATTCGGAAGTCGAGCTGCCGCTCGCGCCGTTGCTCTATCAGATGGAGCGCGCGGGGCTGAAAGTCGATCCGAAAGTCCTCGCGGATCTTTCAACCTACATCGGCCAGGAGCTGCACAAACTCACGGTGCAGATTTATCAACTCGCCGGACGCGAGTTTAATATCGGATCGCCGAAGCAAGTCGGTGAAGTGCTTTCGGATCTGCACATCGAGACCGGACGCAAAACTTCGACGGGTCGCATCTCGACCAGCAAAGCGGTGCTTGAAGAGCTGGCGCAGCAGTTTGAGTTGCCACGCCTGATCATCGACTACCGCGAGCTCGACAAGCTGAAGAGTGTTTATACGGACGCCTTACCGCACCAGATCGCGACCGATGGCCGAATTCACTGCCAGCTCAATCAAACTGTAGCTGCGACAGGGCGATTGTCTTCAAGCGATCCGAATCTCCAGAACATTCCGATTCGCAGTGAGTTGGGACGCCGCATTCGCCGCGCTTTCGTCGCCGAGAAGGGCCACAAGATCATCTCTGCGGATTACTCGCAGCTCGAACTACGCCTGTTGGCCCACATCACACAGGATCCCGTGATGCTCGAAGCGTTTCAGAAAGGTGAAGACATTCACGCGCGCACGGCGCGACTCGTCTTCGGCGCGAAGACTGACGAGGAGCTCAAAGAAGCGCGCCGTTTTGCGAAAATCGTAAACTTCGCAATCGCGTATGCGATCGAGCCGTGGGGCTTGTCGCAACGCGTGGGCATCTCTCGCGTGGAAGCAAAGAAAGTGATCGAGGATTACTACAACACCTACAAAGGCGTGCGACGTTACATGGAAGAAATCCCGGTGCGCGCGCGTGAGTATGGTTATGTGAGATCGATTTATGGCCGCATTCGACCGCTGCAGGGAATCTCAGATCGCAACGCGAACATCCGTAAAGCGGCAGAGCGCGAAGCCATCAACATGCCGATTCAGGGAACGGCAAGTGATATCGTTAAGATCGCGATGTTGAAGGTGGATGAAGAGCTCAAACGTGAGCGACTCGAGTCGCGTTTGCTGATGCAGGTACACGACGAGCTGCTGGTGGAAGTGCCGGACAAAGAGGTCGCGAAAGTAAGTGAGATACTGAAGCACGAGATGGAGACCGCGGTTTCACTCGATGTTCCGCTTGTGGCTGATGTTGGCGTAGGTGACAATTGGATGGACGCGAAGCCTTAGAACTCATGCAACCGGTGCCAGACAAACATCCTGAAGTCGTTTATCGACGCATGCCTGCTCCTGGCTCATCGGAGAATAACGCCGAAACTGAGCCGGAGAGCCGGGGCCTTGCGCTAGCACTCACTCCGCTCATCATCGGGTTTGTTCTTCTACTCGGACTCATCTCCGCGGTCGCCTTTATAAGTGTCAGACTGATGAATGATGTCGCATTTCGGGCGCGTGATGTCGGTTTCCAGCGCACTGGACGATTAAATTTACTGTGGGACGTTCGGCTTAAAGTTACAAGGCTTGATAGCGAAGCCCGCGCGCGTGCGAAGTCTGAATCTGAAGCCCGGGACCTCGCTCCTCCTTTCGACTTTCGCTTGAACACCAATCGTGCTGAAGTGATCGATGTCGCCCGCCAGCTAGATACTCCGCCGCTCGCTAAAGAAGCGTCCTGGCAGAAGTTGCACAATGATATCCAGGAATACGTTGAGATCACCAAAGATCCGAAACTCTATAGTCTCAAAGGCTTTGAGAAGTTTCGCACCGTCGATGGAGATCTGAATGAGCTGTTTAAGCAGGTGCAAAGCGAAAACGATGAAGTAATCAAGGGTGTAATGGACCTGCAACTGAGTTTCAAGAGGTCCATCATAACGTGGAGCGTGGTAGCGCTTTTAGTCGGCGCGCTGGTTGCTACCGGCACGATCTGGGAAGTGCAACGGCATTTCCGGCAGATGCGTCGCAGTATGTTTGAGACACGCCGGGAGCGTACCTTCACGACCCAACTGCTTCAGGGCATGGTTAGCGCGGTGGCAGCGATAGACAATGAAGATCGTATTCGCAGCGCCAATCCCGCCTTCTTCAGAATCTTCCCGAATGCCAGTATCGGCGCGTCCGTTCTCGAAAAACTCGGGCAGGACGACGCCATGAAGATGTTGGAGACGGTGACTTCGATTCGCGTTCGGAAAGCTACTTATCACGGTCGTCTGATCGCGCGAGTTGATCAGGAAGACAAGGCATTCGACGTCTATTCAGCGCCGCTCTCGATCAATGGCGAGCCGGGGCAGGCCGTGACGCTCGTAGACGCCACTGAAGCCGCCGAAGCTGAACGCACGCTGCGTCGCAGTGAATCGCTGGCTGCCGTGGGCCAGGCGACGACTCAAGTCGCACACGAGATTCGCAACCCACTCGGCAGCATTCGACTCGGTGTCTCGATGTTGCGCGACAGCGTGTCGGATCCGGAGGCACTGAACACGATCGAGCTCGTCGAGCGCGGTATCAAGCATCTCAACAAGCTTGTGGTTGATGTATCGCAGTTCTCGCGTCAGAAGGAGCTGGAGCGAGCGGCGGTCGACTTGCACGAATCGCTCGAACGCAGCATCGATCTCGTCAGCGAGAGAATCGTCGAGAAGAACACGACGGTGGAGAAGCAGTTTTCGGCTCGCTCGATCGTGGGCCAGTGGGATCAGTACCAGTTGCGCCAGGTGTTCGTGAATGTGATCGCGAACGCTGTTGACGCGAGCCAGGAAAACTCAGAGGTGCTGATCTCGACGGAGCTGCTCGCGCCGGAGACGAATGGTGACGGCCAGCCGCCGCGCCATTACGCGCGCATCACGATCGCCGACAGCGGCAGAGGCATGGACAAGGCCACGCGCGATCGGATCTTTGAGCCGTTCTTCTCAACGAAGAAGCGTGGAACAGGACTGGGTCTGGCGATCGTGAAGCAGATCGTCGAGCTGCACGGCGGTCGCATCAGCGTGGACAGCGAGCTCGGCAAGGGCTCCCAATTCCGCATAGATTTGCCGGTTTAATCCACAGATTACGCAGATTACACAGAGAATTATCCGTGTAATCTGTGGATGGCTTTTCTCGCCGCCTCTGTCGTTTTGTCGATTATTTCATCCGTATGGGCCAGACTCACAAACCCAGCCTCAAACTGTGACGGCGCTAGATACACACCTTCAGCCAACATCGCATGGAAAAACTTTCCGTAGCGTTGCCGGTCGGATTTATTGGCGCTGTTCCAATCCACCACCGGCTCACTCGTAAAGAAACTGGTCCACATCGAGCCGACGCGATTAGTCACCGTCTTGACGCCCATTTCTCCCGCTGCGTCAGCCAGTCCGTCACACAACCTCTTGCTCGCCGCCTCAAGTCGATCGTAAACAGATTTATCACGCAGCCGTCGCAGTGTGACGAGCCCCGCCGTCATCGATAAGGGATTTCCCGAAAGCGTTCCAGCCTGGTAGATCGAACCTGCGGGCGCGATATTGTTCATGATGTCGCGACTGCCGCCGTAAGCTCCGACGGGCAAGCCTCCACCGATGATCTTACCGAGCGTCGTGATGTCAGGCGTGATGCCGTAGCGTTCCTGTGCCCCACCACGAGAGAGGCGGAAGCCCGTCATCACTTCATCGAAGATCAGGAGGGCGCCGTGATCGCGCGTGAGTTTGCGAATCGCTTCGAGATAGCCGTCAAGCGGCGGCACGCAGCCCATGTTTCCGACCACTGGCTCGACGATCACCGCGGCGATGTCAGCGTGTTCGGCGAAAACTTTTTCGAGCGCAGGAACATCGTTGAAAGGAAGCGTTAGCGTGTTTTGGGCCAGGGCTGCGGGCACTCCGGGACTGTCGGGCAGTCCGAGTGTGGCGACGCCTGAGCCGGCTTTTACGAGCAGACTATCCGCATGCCCGTGATAACAACCTTCAAACTTCACGAGCTTCGTCCGGCCGGTCACGCCACGCGCGAGGCGAATGGCCGACATCGTTGCTTCGGTGCCGCTGCTAACCATGCGCACCATCTCGATCGATGGGACGGCGTCGACGACTTCCTGTGCGAGCTCGACCTCTAGTTCGGTAGGCGCGCCAAAGCTCGTCCCTCCGGCTGCGACCTCCTGCACCGCAGCGACGACTTCTTCATCTGCGTGACCGAGGATCATCGGTCCCCACGAGCCGACGTAATCGATATAAGTGTTTCCGTCGACGTCGGTGATAGTGGCGCCGCGTGCCGAGCGAATAAATCGCGGTATACCGCCCACGCCGCGAAACGCACGTACAGGGGAATTAACACCACCCGGAATCAGATTTTGAGCAGTCGCAAATAATTTCTCTGATTGAGTCATAGTAGAAGAATATCAAATACCTGAATAGAACAGCCGGTGGGAAGATCAGTGGGAAGAACAAGTCAGAACAGATCGAACAAGTCAGGGGAAGAACAATCAGGGGAAAGAACAAGTCAGTGGGAAGAACAAGTCAGGAAGAGGGGCTTGCCCCCGCCGTTACTTGGATTGGACAAGCGGGGGCAAGCCCCTCTTCCTGACTTGTTCTTCCCACTGACTTGTTCGATCTGTTCTGACTTGTTCTTTTTCAAAGTTATAACCTGGGAACGGCTTCTTTGGGCTCGACGGTGATGGAGCGGAAGCGCGAGAGGCGGACCAGGCCGGGGGCGGCGCCTTTCGGCTTTGATAAAAACTTGCGTTCGGTGTAGTGCACCACCACCTTCGCATCTTTACTCGCCTGACTGAACTTTCCTGCAAGTTGCGCAGCCTCGATGATGGTCCGTTGCGGAATCTCCTTCCGGGTTGGATTACGCACGACCACGTGCGAGCCGGGATAATCCCCGGTGTGCATCCACAGATCGTTGGGCTGGGCCACGCGAAAAGTGAGATTGTCGTTATCGCGCGCGGCACGCCCGACGAGGATTTCATAACCGTCACTCGAAAGGTATCGTCTTACACCGCTGATCTTCTCGGGTTTAGCAGATTTTTTTGCTACGACCTTCGGAGCAGGTGCTGGCTTTTCAAACGTTTCCAATGCCGCTTCGTCTCGCGACTGGATGATCGCGTCGAGTTGTTGTAAACGACGCTCAAGCTTTCCCGTTTCGCGATCGATTTGCTTTAGCCGTTCCGCAATCTCATCCGCTGCGTGCTTCGCTTTGGTGTATTGTCGAAACCGCGCGGCAGCCTCATCCTGAAGCGAGCGATTCTCGTCAACTTCAATCTCGATCACGGGCGCGCCGTTAGCGTAGTAATCAACGATCCGAACCTTGTTTCCCTCACGCTCGGCCGTCGCGATATTCGCAAGCAACAGATCGCCGGTTCGCTTGTGTTCGTCCGGATCGCCGTGGCGCACGAGATCTTCCTGCAGGTTCTCTCGTAACGTGCGTTGCTGACGAATCGACTTCGTAACTCGCGACCGCACGGCTTTCGCTTTCACATCAAAAGCCTTCGCGGTGTCAGCCGCTGAAAAATGTTTGTCTAATTGGGCGGATGGTGGTCCAGCTTCAAGCCGGAGCACGTCCGTAGGTTCTTTCAGTGGTCGAGGTGGCGCCAGGTAGAACTGCTGAATTCTCGTCTGCGATTGTTCTCGCAAAACCGCGACGATGCGATTCAGCTCGTCGAGAAGAAAAAGGTCTGCCGTCCGGCCAGTGAGTTGAATGACAAGTCTGCGAAAAATGATCGACTCGTCTTCCGTGCGGAAACTGAGCCGAACGATCCGGTCCGAACGATCTTTGGAAATCTCAACCAAGTGAGCGCCACTGAGCTTTGACCGCATCATCTGGCCAAACGCATTCAGCGCGACTGACTGCTTCTCCAAATCCTTTGTGCGCCTCTGAATCAGATAAAGACGCGGGCTCGCTGGATCGACGCTGATAAAAAGAAACTCACCCCGCAACCCAAAATCGATCCCAAACGATACCGGCCCGAGCTGGTAGATTTTTCCGCAGTACCGCCCTATCAGACTACCCTGAAGCTCTTCAACAACACGCTGCAGGACTGTCTGATTCATCCGCGTAAGAAATCCGCGTTAATCTGTGGCTAAAGTTCTTATGAAGTGACTACAGCGGTACGTGTGAAGCGATCGTGGACCGTGTGGCCTTCGCGACTAACGAGCACAAAAAGAATTCCCACGACCGTCGCGAGAGACAGCAGGTAAAAGAACGATCGACCGATGGATTGTCCACCGGTAGGAATTAGACCAGTCTTTGTATCGATCACACGCAGTGAAAGCAGGCGCATGGCCCAGGTGCGGCCAGTCAACGCAGTCAGTAGTGTCAAATAGAGAAACGTGACCACCACCACACTCCCCGCCAACACGCCAATAACCTGTGGATCGCGCAGGTTGCTGCCAGTGAGATACATAGCGCCGGCAATCGGTGAGCTCAACACCGCGCAGAAGATCAAATCAAGCAACGCGCACACGAGGCGACGAAAAGCCGACGCACTGGAATGATTCAACTCGTCTACGCAGAGCGTCTTCGTGATCGAATCGAGATAGTTGAGCGCCGGATCGTTATGGTCACGTATCAAACGTTTCGGCGCTCTTGGTGGCTCAACTGCAAGGGCGACAGGCTCGCTCACTGCTACAACCGCGAGATGGTGCGTCTTTTCCACTGTCACGACCGGTTCGACTTCGGGAACCTCCGGCTCAAAGGCGAGCTCCGGGGTTGAGGGGACCGTATCGCTCATGTCGTTATCTTCTCGTTCGGGTGCATACGCAATCGCGGTCGCCAGGGTCGTTCCAGGTTGACGACTTTCGGATGGCGCTGGTTGGTGTGCTCTTTCGATTCGCTTGAGCGCGGCTGCGACCAGCGGATTCATGGCCGGCATCGGCGCAGGCGGTAGTAATTCCAATTGCGGTGGGTTAATCGTGGCTTCCATCCGCTGTCGCTCGGCTTCGGCAGCCTCGCGTGCTGATTCGCGTGCGCGTTTTTCCTGCACTTCGCGCACACGCTCGCTCAACTCTTTGCGCCACTCGGGCATCGAGTTTCGCGAAACACCGGGAAACTCGATGAGAGTCGATCTCCTTTCTGTGGGCCGAGTCGAATCTTGGGTGGATGAAGCCATATTCGAGGCCGAATACTACAAGAATAACTTTAAGTGGTCAATGAGAAATTAAGAGGGGGTTAGAGTTGTGGGTCTATAGAGATAACGAACAGGCCAGAATAGAACAAGTCAGGAAGAGGGGCTTGCCCCCGCTCGTCCAATCCAGGCAACGGCGGGGGCAAGCCCCTCTTCCTGACTTGTTCTATGACTAGATCCTTATGTTTTCTAAAGAGGAGTTCTTCCAGCGAAGCCGGCGTCGATGTCGTGCCACCATTCGAGTTCGTCGCCTTCGCCGAGTTGCCAGCAGAGCAACACCACGCGACCGTCACGTAATGAAGGAAAATCGATGAGGCCGCGCTCGAAGTCTTTGAGTTGGACCCCGAGCGCTTCGAGCTCCGAGAGATGAACCGTGAGCTCAATCAAATCCGCGGCATAAGCGACGCCATTAAGAAATCCACCACCACCCAGCTCCGCTGCTTCCGCGGCTTTCTTGGCGTCTTCGCGGTAACGCGAGAGCTTCCGGTGCGCGGATTGGATCTTCCCAACGATCTTGCGAACTTCGGGAAGTAGCGCGTTGGCCTCTTGAACGGTGAAGATCTTCATCCTTCGCGGTTAGTGCTCGTCAGTGATCCTGATGAACTCGGTAGCCGCCTCAAACTCCGCCGCCTCTTCTTCGATCTCGGCCTCAATTACTGCGCGAATCGCCTGCTCGAAGCTGTCAGCCGATTGCGATTTCTGCATCTCCATCTGATCCGAGAGATAAGGCGCGGGCATGGGGCAGTGCAAATCCCGCTCATCATACCGCGTTCCGTGTGAAATCTCCTTGCGGACTTTGTCTGCAATCTCGCCGAGGTCGATAAAGTAGTCAGAAACGTCAATCAGTTTCGGCGCCGTGTTTGAGCGGAAACCGGCAATCTCCACGCGACATCCTTTGTAAGCAACGGCATTGACTGCGTACACAAAATCCTCGTCGCCGGAGACCAGCACCGCCGTATCATAACGCCCGGCCAGCGACAACATGTCTACCGCGATCTCAACGTCGAGGTTCGCTTTTCGGGTACCGTCATAGAAGGTCTTCAGCTCTTTTTGAATGACGCGAAAACCGTTGCGACGCATCCATAAGAGAAAGCCCTGTTGGCGCTCAGCGCCGACGTCCACACCGGTGTAGAAGAAGGCCCGCAGCAATCGTCCATCACCCAACAACACGCGAAGCAGTTTGTTGTAGTCGATGTCGATGTTGTGAAAACGGGCGGCATGGAAAAGATTATTACCATCTATAAAAACTGCGACTCTACCGCGATGACCTAGCTGCCATGAAATGTTATTAGTGGGATCGAAATTGTGCATAAACTGACTCCGAATATACCCCTTGGTTTTTGTAAATCTAGAATGCTGCTTTGCTTTCTCATGGTCAAGTTGGAAAAGTGTTATGGACCGTCACTAAGTTGTTGCAATTATTTCATCAGAAAGTGCGTCCAGATAGACTTTGCTAATAGGGGCGTTGGTGACCTCTATTTCCCAAGCTAGCCGGATTTCCAGGCCGCTGGGCGGATCTTTTGAAGGCTGGGCATAGACGACGAGCTGCCGCGCCTCGACTTTGGCGTTCGCAGGGAGGGAAGCAACCTGCTGTTGACCTGCTGCATTCAGCGGTTGTGTCTTGACGTGGTTTACCGCCTGCTCGGCTGTGACCGCCGCCGTCAGGGCGTTCAGCGCCGCTTGCAGGCGATCCGCGTTAGGGATGCAGTTGCTGGAAAATCCGACGAGCTGGCCGTTACTGCGAAAGCGAATCACAAGACTGCCGAAGCCGCCCCGCAACGGATAGCGAAATGGCCTTTGTTCATAACGAGCTACTTTGACACCAGATGGCTCATCAGTTCTTTCCACGAGCGAGAGTTGATTCGGTTCTGCTCCGATTAGTGTCTGCCATTCGACGATAAACCTTCGCAGCGACTCGCGTGTGTCTTCTTCAGTCGGCTCAGTTTGCGACCCGACCTTTGGTAGATACATGGGTGCGGGCAGGTTCGCCGGCAAGCTCTCGAGTGTTCCGGTATACGGTTGCAGGTTCGCTTCGGTCTTTCCCGGCAAACCGTAGCGTTGTGACAACTGGTACCACGCGACGGACGCTTCTTCCAGTCTCGCGCCGACGTCTGACAACGCGATCGGATACTGCGGGCGGTTAGCGGCTGGACCGTTAGCGTCAGTTGGCTGGAATGCCGCACACGCGCCGGTGGTCAGGACGGCTAGTGTCAGTATCAGTAACTTTCCGAAAAAAGAACCAGCAAACATTCTCGTCGCCTCGAATTTTCTCATCGTCGTATAATTAAAATACTTGGAGGAGCTGTTGCCTAAAGATAACGAAAACATTCCCTTCCTTGGACCAGTCGAGCCTTCGGAGCCGCTCGGTTTCCCCGCCGAGCAAATGATTCGTTGCGAGGAGTGCTTGAGAGCTAATCCTCCTACGAGAGTAAGTTGTTTTTATTGTGTCGCTCCGTTGCCATTAACAGAATCTTCCGCACGCTTGCGAAAACCGGTCCTGCGCCAGCCTGAGAAACACCAGCTAGGTTACAACAACATTCTGTTACCGGCAGAACGAGTAGCGACGGAAATCGTTGCTGAGGCAGCGGCGCTGGTGAAACTCTCGGCAGAGAATATGCAGCAGCTAATGTCGCAAAGCGTACCGGTGCCGGTAGCGCGGACTGCGAGTCGTGAAGAGGCTGAGCTGGTTACGTCGAGGTTGCGAGATCTCGGTTTGCAGTGTGTGACTGTCAGCGATGAGGAGCTTGGTTTTTCTGAAACGAGTGTGAAGCGCGTGAGAGCGATGCGTTTTGCAGATGAGCGTGTTGTGATCTATCACTCAGGCACGGAAGAAACGGATATCTCGTGGCCGGATGTGATCTTGATCTTAACGGCCCGGCTAATCGAGACAACGATCGAGATCAAAGAGCGCCTGACGCGTAAGAAGGAGAACGAGATTCTCGACACGAATGAGTATTTTCGAGACGAAGCGGTGATTGACTTTTACACTAAGACGCATTCGTTCACGTGGCGTGTTGGTGCAGCCGGGTTTGATTTCTCATGTCTCGGGACCGAGAAGGCGCTGGTTGCAACTGAAAATATCAGCCGGTTGCAACGCGTGATCGTTGCTAAAGCGGTGAATGCGCAGTTTGATGATTCGTACCAGCGTGTTCGAAATCTGCTTGAGCTTGCGTGGGGTACACAAGCGGAAACGCAATCGAGTGGCTGGCGCCGCGAGCGACCGGGGCTGCGTAGTATTGGTGTGGCGACGACGAAGAGTAACGAAAATCAGTTCACACGCTACTCTCGCCTGCGACACTACTTACTAGAACTAAATAGAACTTGAACGCAGAAACGAACAAGTCAGGAAGAGGGGCTTGCCCCCGCCGTGGCTTGGATGGGACGAGCGGGGGCAAGCCCCTCTTCCTGACTTGTTCTCCCTTCGGTTCATCTTTATAAACTGAGGTTGTGTCGAATAGATCAGATAACAGAAGTCCACAGGATTTAATCTATGGTCCAAATGCAGTGCTCGAAGCGCTGCGCGCGGGCAAACGCCAGATCGAGACGATCACGATTCTTGAGAGCGCTCGTCCGGATCGGCTGAAGCCCCTCATCGAGCTGGCGCGCGAGAAGGGCGTTCCTGTTCATCGTGTGCCGCGTCTCGATATCGATCGCTCACTCGGCGACGTGCGACACCAGGGCGTCGTCGCGCGGGTGGCGGCTGCACGTTACGCAGACGCCGATGAACTGTTGGACCAGCTCGAAACGAAGATCGGAACCGAAGACCCACCGCTGGTGCTCGGACTCGATGGCGTCGAAGATCCACGCAACATGGGATCGATCCTGCGCACCGCAGACTGTTCAGGTGCTCACGGAATCTTCATTGCCGAGCGACGCGCCGTCGGCCTGACCAGCGTCGTTGCGAAAGTCGCTGCGGGTGCGCTCGAATATGTTCCGGTGGCGCGAGTGACGAACCTCGTGCGATTGATAGAGCAGTTGAAAGAACGTAACATCTGGGTTGTTGGGGCCGCGGCCGAAGCAACACAGTTGTACACTGATTGGGATTGGCGCTTGCCAGCCGCAATTTTTCTCGGAAGCGAAGGACACGGCCTGCACCGGTTGGTCAGAGAACACTGCGATACACTCGTGCGTATACCTGTCGCGGGCAAGTTGGAGTCGTTAAATGTCTCGGTGGCGGCAGGCGTGCTGCTTTACGAAGCGAGACGCCAGCGAACACAAAACGTGAAAGGCGGAAAATAGATGTTCTGTCCTAAATGCGCCACCCAGAACCTGGACGGCGCGAGTTTTTGTCGCAGTTGCGGAGCGAATATCAGCCTGGTGCCGCAGGCTCTCTCGGGTCAACTCGTGCCGCCACCTGTTCCTGAAGTTCAAGAAGGCTGCCGGACGAGGCGTGGCAGGGAGCTCACGCTCGAACAGCCGTTCAAAAATTTTTTCATGGGCGTTGCGTTTGTCATCATCTCGATTGTGCTGTCGAGAACTATCGGGTACGGCTGGTGGTTCTGGATGTTGATACCAGCGTTCTTGTTTATGGCTACCGGGCTCGCGCAGTATATCCGGTTGCAGGAATATGCGAAGAAAGCTTCACTCGGGCCGCCGCCGGTGGGTAGATCTTTTGTGGAGACGCCGCGACCGCCGGAAGGATTGAGGGCTCCGGTTTCGAGTGTCACTGAGGGCACCACGCGTCATCTCGGAGTCGAGGCGCCCACCCGTCATTTGGATCACGAACGGCGGTAGCTTTAAGAAAAAAGTTCAGAGTTCAGCCTTTAGGCTGCGGTTCTCGGTTTTAAGCGAGCAAGGTAAAGCTTGAACTCTGAACTTTCTTTCTGTGAATCACAAACATTCAGCTCGGGTTTGCGTCCCCGTGTGCGAGAGGGATCTCGACGCGCTGTGGAGCGCGTGTGAGCGAGCAGTCGAATGGGCTGACTGGATTGAGCTGCGTCTCGATTGTCTGGAAGAGATTCCGGATAACTTCAAAGAAATGACGCGACCTTTAATCCTGACCTTTCGTCCGGCGGAGCAAGGTGGGTATCGTGAATTAACTCGCGAAGAGCGACAACGTTTCTGGTCTTCAAAAGCTCCGCACGGCGAGACAGTGTGGTGGGACATTGAAGGCGATCTGGTCCATGATCTTGCACCTGACTGGTCGCGTGTCATCGTCTCGCATCACGATTTCTCAGGCGTTCCCGCCGACCTCGAACAAATCTACGAGCGTCTGGCCCACACGCCCGCCGCAGTCATCAAGATTGCCGTGCAGGCTAACGACATCCTCGACTGTCTCCTCCTTTTCAAAATTCTCGATCGCGCACGCAGCGAGGAAAGGGAAATCATCGCGATTGCGATGGGCAACGCCGGCATCGCCACACGCGTACTTGGCCCATCACGCGGATCATTTCTCACCTACGGCGCTCTCGACGATGAAAGTGCTACCGCACCCGGCCAGGTCAACGCTCGCAAGCTGCGCTCGCTTTATCACCTCGACACGATCGACGCTGAAACGATGATCTGCGGACTGGTGGGTCTGCCGGTAATGCACTCCGTCTCCCCACTTATTCACAACACTGCTTTTGTTGAAGCAGGTGTGAACGGAGTTTATCTTCCCTTCGAGGTACTCGACGCCGCCCAGTTCTTCAAACGCATGGTCCACCCACGTACACGGGAGCTAAACTGGAACCTGCGCGGCTTGAGCATCACTGCGCCACACAAACAAACAGTCATGGAATGCCTCGACTGGATCGAACCAGACGCGAAAGAAATCGGAGCTGTTAACACCGTGGTCGTGGAAGGCGAGCGACTGTTGGGCTATAACACGGACGCCGCCGGCTTCATCGATCCATTGCTCAAGCGATTCACAAGTCTGCGCGACGCAAGAGTCGCAATCATCGGCGGCGGCGGCGCCGCGCGTGCTGCTACCTGGGCGTTGCAGCGACAGAAGGCAATGGTGACGCTGTTTGCCCGTAATGTTGCGAAGGTGCAGTCGCTTGCTGACTTGTTTGGAATTTCGTGTGCGTCATTATCAGAAGCATCATTCGCCGGGTTTGACCTCGTAATCAATACGACGCCGGTCGGCTCCGGAGCACACATCGATCAATCTCCAGTAACGCGCGCACAATTATCAGGCAGCCGATGTGTTTATGATCTCATCTACAATCCTGCGCAGACCTTACTCCTTCGCGAAGCTCAGGAAATTGGATGCGAAACGCTTGGCGGTCTCGAAATGCTCGTCGCCCAGGCTGGATTGCAGTTTGAGTTGTGGACGGGCAGGAAATTTAGCCACGGATTTTCGCGGATGAACACGGATTTTATGTATTAAGGCCTGACTGCATCAGAATCAGTCCTTTTGGTCACAAAGTTCTCCCCGCCCGGTGTTACTTAGAACATATACCTTGGGATTGCTCGGCGTCAGCATGCTCAGTACCTCCCGCGTTCCCGCGCCGTGAACCCAGTGAGCGAGCCTGTAATGGATGACACAGAATCGATACTGTCCAAACGGTGGGTACGTTATGGGCTGATCTGGGGAGTGTGGACGATTGTCACACTCTTCTTTACTTCCCAGGTCTACGTAATGTCCTCCGCGAGTGCGCAGCCCAGGAAATACGGCTACGGCCGGGAATTGCTTGGGCAGGCGTCAGCCTGCTATCTCTGGGCGCTCGCTACGCCGCTCGTTCTTTGGCTGGCGCGCCGGTATTGCATTCAACGCCAAAATTGGCTGCGCCGCGTGGCTTTTCACTTTATCTTTAGCTTGATCTTGAGCAGTGTCTTACTCGCGCTTCATCATCTTGCCCTCATGGTCATTTTTGAACGCACGGAATTTATCTCCGCGTTCCTGACCTTTAGGTTTGTTTACATCAACCTCGAAAAATGGCTGCTGGTCTACTGGACGATACTTTTGATGAGCCACGCGTTCAGGTACTACAGCAGCTTTCGCAAAGGTGAGCTGAAAGCATCCGAGCTTCGCACACAGCTTGTGCAGTCGCAGTTGGAAGCGCTGAAGATGCAGGTACAGCCGCATTTTCTCTTTAACACGCTTCACTCGATCTCGGCTTTGCTGAGCAAAGACACGGAAGCCGCCCGCAAGATGATCACGAGGCTCGGCGATTTTCTCCGGCTGACGCTTGAGAATTCCGGATCGATGGAAGTCACCCTGCAACAGGAAATCGAGTTTCTCAACGGCTATCTCGAAATCGAGCGCATCCGTTTTCAGGATCGACTCACTACTGACATTCGCGTCGATCCGGAAGTCCTGGACGTGCGCGTTCCGAACCTGATTCTCCAGCCGCTTGTCGAGAACGCGATGCGACACGCAATCGGAAACTCGACGGCGGGTCGGGTTGAGATTACTGCGGCGCCTCGGAACGGCGTAGTGCGTATTGAAGTGAAAGACAATGGTCCCGGTATCGATGCGGAGAAGATTCTCGAATCGCGTCGCGGCAAAGGATTGGGGTTGGCAAACACACAGGCGAGGCTTGCCGGACTCTACGGCGCTGCGGCGCGATTCGAGATGCTGAACAGTCCGACCGGAGGTCTTATCGTCGCCCTCGAAATACCGCGGGAGACTTAACAATTCTTAACAAACTCGGGTATTTCGTTCGATATCTCGCCATCGACATCCACTTTCTCGTCGATCCAAAAAATTATCTCCTTCCGGTATCTCAACAACGAAACTTGGCATCCAAATTCGTCGTAACCAGCCGATGAGCGCCACAACTGTTTTGACGGTGGTGTTCATTCATTGAGTCACCTTACTTCACCCGTTCATTGCGTTATTCACGTTTTCTTAGGAGGCAAAGTGACGAACGCAAGAAGTATTCGCGCGTTGGTCGTCGACGATGAACCACTCGCTCGCGAGATGATTCGCGAGATGTTGGCCGAGGATTCAGAAGTCGAGATAGTTGCGGAGTGTGCGAATGGTCGCGAAGCAGTTGACGCGATTAAGTCGCAACGGCCGGACCTTGTCTTTCTGGATATTCAAATGCCCGAGCTGGGCGGCTTCGAGGTGCTCGAGTCGCTCGATCCGCAAACGACACCGTACATCATCTTCGTGACGGCCTACGATCAATATGCCGTGCGTGCCTTCGAGGTCCATGCTTTCGATTACCTGCTGAAGCCTTTCGACCGCGAGCGGTTTGATGCCGCGTGGCAACGAGTCAAGGACAAGATAAAACTCGATCAGACTGGCGAACGAGACCGGCACATTCTCGCCTTACTCGAAGAGTTGAAAAGTGGACCGCGCCATCTGGAGCGACTCGTGATCAAGAACGGCGGTCGCGTCTTCTTCCTCAACGTGCAGGACGTGCATTGCATCGAGTCGGAAGGAAACTACGTCCGCGTGTACGACAACCAGAAAGGCTATCTCCTGCGCGAGACGATCAGCAGTTTGGAAGAACAACTCGATCCGCGGCAGTTCCGCCGGATTCATCGTTCCGCGATCGTGAAGATCGATCGGATCAAAGAAATGCAGCCGTGGTTTCACGGCGAGTACCGCATCATCATGGAGAACGGCAAAGAGCTCACCCTCAGCCGCAACTACCGCGCCAACTTCCAGGGCGCTGTTGGCAACACGATCTAGCCGCAAAAAGCACAAAGGTACAAACTATTTTTCTGAACTCATTTGTGCTTTTGTGCCTTTCGTGGCTTAAATTTGCTTCGCTTTACGGGTTTTTGCGGTTATATACCGCTCCATCCCAAAAATTAGCCGTTCCGTCACAGAACGGAATTTTTCTGTGAAACCTCTAGTTATAGTTGTGTGCGCAGCCGCACCAAGACTCCCCAAAGTCGGCCCAGGCGGTAAGCGGTTGCTGCCGCAAATACCTCGGAGGAAATATGATAAGCGAATCAATCTTAGGGTTGGAAGAAAACAGAAACGAGTCGATTGAACAAGCCCCCAATGGCTCAACCGTCGATGCGCGGCTAAACACTTTGCGCGAAACGGTTCTACAACTTTTGGACGAAGTTGAGTCGCTGGCTATCGCAAGGCCGGTGGATATCAAGCGTGGCGCGCGTTTCTCAGACGAAGTCAGGCAGTTTGAAGTGAGTCTCATTCGCACGGCGCTCGGCCGCACTTCCGGCAGCCAGACGCGCGCCGCCAAGCTGTTGGGACTCAAGCCCACGACGTTGAACGCGAAGATCAAGCGCTACGGCATCATGGCGTAAACGCCGAAGGCGTTAGCTAACTACAGCCCAGCGGTTGAAGCGCAGCGACAACCCTGGGTCGATCATTGAAATTTCCATTAAACCCTGACAGGGTTCTGTAGCTGGCGAACCCTTTCAGGGTTATACCGATTGTAATTAACTGATCTGATCCCAGGGTTGTCGCTGCGCTCCAACCGCTGGGCTGCAATTGGCCAACGCCTTCGGCGTTATGGTCGACGGCGCGGGCTACTCATAATCGTTCACTGCTATACTGAGAGCGGTGGACGATCGTTACAGCAGACAGATTCTCTTCAGTGGAATTGGCGAAGAAGGACAGCGACGGCTGTTGGCCGCGCGAGTACTGGTAGTCGGTTGCGGGGCGCTGGGTTCGGCCCATGCTGAAGCGTTGGCGCGTGCGGGTGTGGGCCACCTGCGCATTGTGGATCGGGATTTCGTCGAGCCTTCAAATCTCCAGCGGCAGACGATGTTCACGGAGAGTGACGCCGAGAAGCGTCTGCCGAAAGCCATCGCCGCCGCGAATCACCTGCGGGAAATTAACTCCGAAATCGAAGTCGAGCCTCACATCATTGACGTCAATTATTCGACTGTCGAGCGTCTGGTCGAGACGTGTGATGTCGTCATTGACGGGACTGACAACTTCTCCACGCGTTACCTCATCAACGATGCCTGCGTGAAGCACGACCGAAACTGGATCTACGGCGCCGCGGTTGGATCGTACGGCGTTACGATGACCATTCGACCGCATCAAACCGCCTGCTTGCGTTGTATATTCGAAGAAGCTCCGCCCGCTGCGAGTGCTCCGACCTGCGACACCTTGGGAGTGATCATGCCGATCATCAACATCGTTTCGGCTGTGCAGGTTTCTGAAGCGCTCAAGTTAATCACCGGACAAATCGATGCGCTGCACGGATCGTTGATGCAGTTTGACGTGTGGGAAAACGATTGGAGACGAATCGGGACACGTAAACGCCGAGAGGATTGTCCGGCGTGTAGTCTTGCAGTTTACGAGACGTTGTCATGCGCTGATGAAAACGCGGCAGTGCTTTGTGGTCGCGATGCGATCCAGATTTCTCCGTCTCAGCCCACCCGTATCAACTTCTCCGCACTCGCCGAAAGACTCCGCCGCGCGGGTGAGGTCAAGTTCAATGAATATCTCCTGCGCTTCAAGACCGGAAACTACGAGCTCACAGTCTTTCAGGATGCGCGCTCAATCATTCGCGGCACAGATGAAATCGCCACTGCTCGCTCGCTTTACGCCAAGTACATAGGAACCTGAGCTACAGATGATCATTAAACGACTAACCACCCTCGCAATCTTATTCACCTTTTTTGTTTTGCCTGTACAAGCCGGTCAACCGGTTGTTTGGGAAACGAGCGGGCGCACGGAGTTGCTGCGAGGCGACTCTCGCGGAGTGTCGATCACCGACACCGGCGTACTGATGCTGGCGCCAAAGCTCACGGAAATTTACAACACGCAGCAAACGTATGTGTGGTCCAGTGCTGTCGACAACCAGGGCAATGTCTATCTCGGAACCGGACACGACGGCAAGATCTTCAAAATTTTAAGCGCCGGCAGTGGCTCGCTGCTTTACGACGCCGCGGAGTTGGACGTGACAGCGCTCGCGATTGCGCGTGATGGCGCGATCTACGCAGGCACGTCACCTGACGGCAAGGTTTATCGCATCACTGCTGACGGAAAAGCTGACGTTTATTTCGATCCGGGCGACAAGTACATCTGGTCGCTTGCAGTCATGACTGACGGCTCGCTCGCTGTTGGCACGGGTGATAGTGGCAAGCTTTATCGCGTGCGAGCGGCAAATGCGAATCCGGAATCATCTTTACTCGTCAGCACAAATCAAACGCATGTCATCTCACTCGCAGTCACACCACAAGGCGATCTGATCGCCGGTACTGACTCGGGCGGACTCGTCTTGAGAGTTTCACCTGAAGGCAAGACATTCGCCCTCTTCGATACGCAACTGCGCGAGATTCACGCGCTTGCGCCGGCGGCCGATGGATCGATCTACGCTCTCGCGCTCAGTGACTCAGCCGCGACAGCGCGACCACCTTCAACACCGGCAGTCGTGCAGCCGCAAACAACCGAAGGCGGAACGCCGACAACGTCCGTCACGATCACAGCGATCGACGAGACTGGCGCGCCCATTCAAGGTCAGACGGGCCAGACGCGCAGTCGCAGCGACGTTTCAACCGCGCGTAGTGCCGTGTTTCGCATACTTCCGGATGGCGCGACTGACGTCGTCTGGAGCTCATCAACCGTAACTGCTTTCGCGATTGCGCCGGGACTGCAACCGGGCAGTGTGTTGATCGGCACAGCCGACAAAGGACGCATTTACTCAGTCACGAATGATGGTCGCGACACGCTTCTGTTGCAGTCACCGGAAGGGCAGATCTCGTCGCTGCTTGTCAGAAACGATCAGATCTACGCGGCGTCGAGTAACCAGGGAAAACTGTTTCGCTTCGGCAACGAGCTCGTGACTGAAGGAACGTTTGAATCGCCGGTCAGAGATGCAAAACTGACTGCGGCGTGGGGCCGTGTCTGGTGGCGTGGTACTGGTGTAGTTGAAGTACAAACTCGCACGGGCAACGGTGAGCGGCCCGATGCGACGTGGAGTGACTGGAGCACTGCGTATCGAAACCCGGACGGTAATCAGATCTCGAGCCCGCGCGCTCGTTTTATCCAGTGGCGTGCGACTGTGCGTGCTTCGGGTTCAGGAGGCGCGCCATCGTCGGTTGAAGATGTGAGTGTTGCTTACCTGCCGCGCAACGTCGCGCCTGAGGTGTTGTCGATCACGGCGTTGCCGATCGGAGTTGGTTTGCAGCAGATGCCGATGGTGACTGATCCGAACGTTGAGTCGTCTGGATTGGATCCGTCGGTGTTTGGTCCAGTGGCCCAGGTGCCGCCGCGCCGTTTCTATCAACGCGGCGCGCGGTCGTTTCAGTGGCAGGCTGAAGATCGAAATGCCGATACGCTGGAGTATGCGATCTACTACCGTGCGTTGAATGAGCAGACGTTCCGGCTGTTGAAAGACAAGCTGCGCGACAACTTCTACACGATCGACGGCGCGACGCTCGCAGATGGTCGATATGTGATCAAAGTCATCGCGACGGACGCGCCGGACAATCCGCCCGGGCAGAAGCTCACGGGCGAGCGTTTGAGTGAGCCAATCGACATCGACAACACGCCGCCAGTTGTTAAAGCGATGGGCCAACCGCAGTTGAAGGGCGACTCGGTGCACGTCGTCTTTTCAGTAGACGATGCGACCGGGAAAGTGAAGAAGGCGGACGCGAGTATCGATGGCGCCGCGTGGTTGCCGGTATTTCCGGATGATGGCATCGCCGACAGCGGCCACGAAGTTTATTCAATCGACTTCAGCGGCCTCGCCCCAGGCGAGCACACCATCTCACTGCGGACTTTTGACACGAGCGGCAACATCGGCACACTCAGCGTCACCGTAAAACGTTAGTCACAAAAGGCTTTTGTGCCTTTTGCGGCTATCCCTCGCACGATAAGGTGCGGCTCAATTCGAAACCGTGCGATTTTCTGCGCGTTTTGTTAGACTTTTCGTCCGAAAATACGTGGCACCTGTCTTGCTGCCTCCTGGTCAGCGCATCTCTTTCTCCCTCCTGCGCAGGAACTTGGCATGAGGAGAAAAAGGCAGAAATGATTAAGTTACTGCGACAACTACTACTGGTGATTGCGATGCTCGGCATGGTGTCTGCCGGGGCATTTGCGCAGCGCAAAGGCCAGGATAAACGACCCCCGAAAGAGCCGGCCAAGGTCATCGACCGGAAAGACCAGCGGCCGCCGAAACAGAACCCCAATCAACCTCCTCCCAAACGAGACAAACGAGAGCGGCCTGACTAAAACAAAAAGCCCCAACGAGGCACAAAAGGCACAAGAGCGAATCGCTTTTGTGCCTTTTGTGCTTTTTTGTGTACTGTAGAGCCTCACTGAATGACACGACCATCTCGCGTAAAGATCGTTCTAGCCTTCGCTGCGGTTTATGTGCTCTGGGGCTCAACCTACCTCGCGATCCGCCTGGCAATCGATACTCTGCCACCGTTCCTGATGACGGGAACGCGATTTACCCTCGCGGGGCTGATTCTCTTCACGTGGGCAGTGGTTAATGGTGAGCGGTTTATTCCGCCGCTTCACCTGTGGCAACGTGCGTTGGTGATTGGTGGCCTGCTGTTGCTTGGTGGAAATGGCGGTGTGGTCTGGTCGGAAAGATATGTGGCCACGAGTTTGGCCGCGTTGCTGGTATCGACTGAGCCTTTGTGGGTAGTGGTTCTCAACTGGGCAATAAGCCGGCAGCGTCCGAATTGGAAAGTATTACTCGGCGTGCTGATCGGTCTCGTCGGTGTCGCAATGCTGGTGGGTGATGGGCTGAAAAGTAATGGACATTCGAAGTTCACCCTGATTGCCGGCGGTGTGGTGTTATTGGCCGCGTTCTCGTGGGCGGCAGGATCGGTTTATTCGAATCGGCGACCGTTCCAGGTATCGACATTGATGGGAGCGGGAATGCAGATGCTTGCCGGTGGCTGTTTGCTCCTCGTGCTGGCCGTGGTCACGGGCGACCCTCTGCGCCTGAACCTCTCGAACGCATCCTGGACTTCTATCGGCGCGTTCTTCTACCTGCTGGTATTTGGATCGCTTGTTGGTTTCACTGCCTACAGTTGGTTATTGAACAACGTTGCCCCCGCACGTGCCGCGACCTACGCCTACGTGAATCCTGTCGTGGCGGTGTTGTTAGGCTGGCTGATCGCAAATGAGCCCCTCACGCGACAAATGTTGATCGCCGCTGCGGTGATCATCAGTTCCGTCATCCTGATCACAACCTTCGGTCGCGAACACACCCCCACCACCGCCCCGGCTCTCCACGACTCCGAGTGCCCCACACCACCCTGCGCGTAGTACTGGTTCAGTTTGAAAGTACGCCGAAGGCGTTGGCTAATTTCAGCCCAAGGTTGGAGCGGCAGCGACAACCCTGGGTTTGTAATCAACATGAATTGAACCCTGTAAGGGTTCGCCAATCGCCTAACCCTTTCAGGGTTTAGCGTGGATTTGAATTGTTACCCAGGGTTGTCGCTGCCGCTCCAACCCTTGGGCTGAATTAGCCAACGCCTTCGGCGTATTTCAAACTGAACCACTACCGTGCGCGTGATTCGGATGACGCGTCTTGTACGTTACGCTAAAATGCCGTAACAGATATGGCCACTGCAAAAGAACAAATCACTCAACTTGTACAGCAACAGCCTGACGACAGTTCGTACGACGAGATCATTCGTGAGCTAGCCTTCCACTTGATGATTGAGCGAGGCCTCAAAGATTCTGACGAGGGTCGCACGATCTCGAATGAGGAAATGGAGGCGCGCATCAACACGTGGTCGAAATAAACTGGACGCGTGAAGCGCAGGTCTGGCTAAAGGATATTTACAGCTACATCGCAATAGACAATCCTGACGCAGCTCAGCGCACGATTGCCGGAATTGTTGCGCGAGTTCAACTCCTCAAAACCCATCCCCGACTCGGACACCGCCATGAAGCGGAACTGTCCCGCGAAGTACGTATCCTTCTATACGGCCATTATCGTATTGCCTATCTGATTAAGTCAGAGAACTGTATTGATATTCTTGGCGTGTTTCATGGTTCACTCAGCATAGAGCGCTATTTGCTATAGGTTGCACTGCTCGATGGGTTAAGCAGCAAATTTTAAGGTCGTGATCTTTGCTGGTTCGACAAGAAACAGGTTATGTTCGACAAGCATGACTCGTTTCGAGCAACTCGACAAGCAGATAGCGCGGTTGAGGCGCAGAGGAGAATTTCTCAACCAGATTAGTCGGAAGTATTGGAACGCGCGCAGAGTTATCTTTGTTGCGGGCGCGTTGCTGGCATTGGCGTTTTGCAATTTCGCCGGAAGCACTGCGGCGTGGTTTGTGGCTGCGCTACTCGCAATCCTGTTCGCCGTAGTCACGATCTTTCACACGAGAGTCCGCGACAGCATTACCCGAAACGCACTGCTGATCGAGATCAAACAGGTCCACATCGCGCGGATCAATCTGGATTGGGACCGCATTCCAGCCGCAGATCCGGATCCACTCATTACGGGCCATCCCTTCGAAACCGATCTCGATATCACCGGCAACCGATCGCTGCATCGCCTCCTCGACTGCGCAGTCACTAAAGAGGGAAGTGAGCGGCTGAAGTCCTGGCTGCTCAATCCTCGTCCCGATGCCGACTCGATGCAGCACAGGCAAAGACTCGTACGAGAGTTGAAGGGCCATTCTGTATTCCGTGACAAGCTGCAATTGCTGTCGGCGTTTGCACGTCTCAGCACTGCTGGTCCAGTACGCTCAAAAACCGGCACACGTCACTGGAACTCGAAAATACTTGTCGACTGGATCGAACAAAGCGGGCCGAAGAAGTCGTTACTGCCGACACTAATACTTCTCACGATCCTTTCAGTCCTGAATCTGATCTGCATATGGCTCTGGCTCTACGATCTAATCCCGCGCATCTGGCCGCTCGTGTTTCTGGTCTACGTTGCGGTCACACTCCTGAGCCAGTCGAAGATTGCGGCTGCCTGGGATGAGCTACAAGGTCTGGAAAAAGCGCTGACGCACTTCAAGGCGGTGTTCGGCTACCTGGAATCGCGTTGTTATCAAAACACGCCCGGCCTGGCCGAAGTTTGTTCGCCCTTCGGAGTGGAAGGTAAAAAACCGTCAGTCGAATTCCGAAAGCTTGGACGGCTTGCCGCAGCGCTGGGAGTACGCACAAACCCACTACTGGCTTTATTGTTCAACGCACTCGTGCCGTGGGATTTCTATTTCAGTTACCGGCTCGAGTTGGTAAAGAAGGAGATCGCGCACCTGCTCCCGCGTTGGCTCGACGCCTGGCACGAGCTCGAGGCTCTAAACTCGCTCGCGAGCTTCGCATATCTCAACCCCGGTTATGTGTTTCCCGAGTTGACCGGCAATGAGGATCACTTTGCAGCGCGCAGCCTGGGACATCCGCTGTTGAAACCGCAGTCGAAAGTCTGTAACGATTTCGATCTGAATAAGGACCAAAGAATCGTCATCCTCACTGGCTCAAACATGGCCGGCAAGAGCACGTTGCTGAGAACGGTCGGTGTCAATCTCGCGCTCGCTTACGCCGGCGCGCCGGTGGATGCATCGAGCATGCAGATTTCACTGTTTCGACTGTTCACGTGCATCAAGGTGAGCGATTCAGTGCAGGACGGGCTCTCGTATTTTTACGCTGAAGTGAAACGGTTGCAGGCACTCCTGGCAGCGACGTCGAGTGACGACGATTTGCCGGTGTTGTTTTTGATCGACGAGATCTTTCGCGGCACGAATAGTCGTGAACGACTGATCGGGAGTCGATCTTACATTCGCGCGTTGTCGCAGCGCAGAACGATGGGTTTAGTCGCGACGCACGATCTGGAGCTGATCAAGTTAGCGGACGAGATCAAAGGCGTGACAAACTATCACTTCCGCGAAGAAGTGCTCGACGGCCGTATGGTGTTTGACTATCGACTGCGATCCGGCCCATGTCCGACAACCAATGCGCTGAAGATCATGCGTCTTGAAGGTTTGCCGGTAGAGATTTAAAACCTTTCGCCACGGATCACACAGATGAAAAGAACGATTTTGCTTATCATTGTCGCCATGCTGAGTTTCCCCTGGTTCACCAGCAAAGCAGAACTGAAACCCGCGAATCTGCGCTTCGAGATCACCTTTCCTGCAAGCGCGAGCAAAGAGCGGCTTGATGGTCGTCTGCTGCTGTTGATTTCAACCAACAAAGACGAAGAGCCTCGCTTTCAGATCAGCGAAGACCTGACAACCCAACAAGTCTTCGGCGTAGACGTTGACGCGTGGAAAGCCGGCGAAACAAAGTCAGTGGACCAAAGCGCCTTTGGTTATCCGGTCCGCAGTCTCTCCGAGATCAAGCCCGGCGAGTATTGGGTGCAGGCACTCCTGCATCGCTACGAAACGTTCAAACGCTCCGACGGCCACACGGTCAAGCTGCCGATGGACCGCGGCGAAGGCCAGCAGTGGAGCCGCGCGCCCGGCAATCTTTACAGCACACCGAAACAGATTCGCATCGACGCCGGCACACAACCAATTTCCATCACGCTCGACCATGTGATTCCACCAATCGAGCCGCCGAAAGACACGAAGTACATCAAGCACATTCGGATTCAGAGCGAGCGCTTAACAAAGTTCTGGGGCCGCCCGGTGCACCTCGGCGCGCACGTGCTCCTGCCCGAAGGATTCGACACGCATCCCGAAGCTCGTTATCCGCTAGTCATTTTTCATGGACACTTTCCCGCCGACTTCAGCGGTTTTCGCGAGACGCCTCCCAATCCGAATCTCAAGCCTGATTACAACGAGCGCTTCAAACTGGCCGATTACAACCGCATCCAGCAGGAGCATGCGTACCAGTTTTACAAGGAGTGGACTGGTCCAAACTTCCCGCGCTTCATCATCATCGAGATCCAGCACGCGAATCCTTATTACGACGATTCATACGCGGTGAACTCAGTCAATCTTGGTCCATACGGCGACGCGATCACTTACGAGCTGGTCCCAGAGATCGAGAAGCGCTTTCGTGGCATCGGCAAAGGCTGGGCGCGTTTTGTTTACGGCGGCTCGACCGGCGGCTGGGAAGCGATGGCCGTGCAAATGTTTTATCCCGACGAGTACAACGGCGCGTGGGCCGCATGTCCGGATCCGATCGACTTCCGCGCGTACACAGTCATCAACATTTACGAGCACGAGAACGCATATTACGCCGGCTCGCCCTGGAAACACATGCCGCGTCCGGGCAAGCGAAACTATCTCGGCGAGCTGTCAGCGACTGTGGAAGACATGAATCACATGGAGCTCGCACTCGGAACGAACAGTCGCTCCGGCGGGCAGTGGGACATCTGGCAAGCCGTGTATTCACCTGTCGGCAGCGACGGTTATCCGAAACCGATCTGGGACAAGTTGACGGGGAAGATCGATCGCTCCGTCGCTGAATACTGGCGTGAGAATTACGACCTCGGCTACATCCTGAAACGTGATTGGGCGAAGCTTGGTCCGAAGCTCGAAGGGAAATTACACATCTACGTCGGTGAAGCTGACAACTACTTTCTGAACAACGCGGTCTATCTCGTCGAAGATCTTCTGAAGACCGCGAAGAACCCGAGCTACGCCGGCGAAGTCGATTACGAGCCGCGCGCCGAGCACTGCTGGAACGGCGATCACACGCGACCGAACGCCTTGTCGCGTCTACGCTATCATCAGTTTTACGCACCGAAGATCGTGGAGCGAATTCTGAAGAGCGCGCCGCCAGGTGCGGACGTGAAGAGCTGGCGGTATTAATTCATTTCTCTCGCAAAGTTGCAAACAGCGGGGGCAAGCCGCCCTTCCTGACTTGTTCTTTCCTCTAAGACACATGAAAAAGAACAAGTCAGGAAGGGCGGCTTGCCCCCGCTGTTTGGATCTTGTATTGAAACTTACTTCAAGCCTTTCATGATCTCCATGTGGGCATCGAGAATCCCGGTCGCTTGCTCGGGGTTGGGTGTTAGCGACCAGTCGTCGTGGTCCCACGTGCCGCCGAGGATGATTCCGTCGCGTCGCGGGAACATGTAACCGCTGCTCAGATAGCAGTAGTCGATCTCGGGCTGCGGCAACAGTATCTCTAATTGCCCGCGCATTGGTGTAAGCTCTTCGTCCTTAATCAGTGAGCGTGAGCCGAGTCCCGTGCAGTTAAAGATCACAGGCTCACGCAGTCTCGCGAGCTCCTGCCGGTTCCGAAACTCCTTCACGACAACTCTGCCGCCTGCGATGTAGAAGTCGCGCAAGAGCGCGCTCAAATAAATCGACGGCTCGATCAGCATCGTCGAATACTGTTTTGCGAATGGAAAACCGAAATAGTTTTCCGGATCACGATGAATCTCAAGCTGCGGGTACAGATCGTTGCCGCCCGGCAATTCGCGCCCGAGCGACGCCTCGTGACGAATCAGCTCGAACGTGTCGATCCAACGCACGCCGTATTCAGGTCCGACGAGTAACTGAAAAGCTCTGTTTGAGATGCGACACGCTTGGCGAAATTGTTCGTTGAACTTCGGAGTCGTCGTTTCGAAGACAGAGGTAGGCGACCATGACGCGCCGGCGATGTTTGACGTTGTGTCCGGCGGCAAGTCTTTCGCGTAGATCGTTACCGTGCCTGGACCATTCTGAAAGCGACGTTGCAGTAGTCGTGCGACTGAGAGCCCGCTCACGCCACAACCGAGCACCGCGAAATGTGCCGGTCGTGGCTGTTTGTGTGCGATGAGAAAGTCGCGCGCCATATCGACGGCGAGTGACGCAGTACCCCACGAGAGCGTGACACCGCCGCCGCCGTGACCGTAGTTGTGAACGAGTAGCTTGCTGCCGAAACGCTGCGCATCGACGACGAAGCCGCTCGGACGATACGGTCTCAGACCAACGACTTCGCGGATGATGCGATTACGCGCGACCTTCACGGGCGCGAATTTGCGCTTCGTGTCGAAAGCAAACGCCGAGCGCGCGGCCATGAGTGCAGCACCCGTCGCCGCAGCGCCGCGCAGAAAATCACGTCGATCGATCATCGTGTTCATTCTTAGTTCAGAGTTCAAGCTTTAGCTTGCTCGTACCAAAGCACAACCTAAAGGTTGAACTCTGAACTAATTTACTCATCTCTGCAATGTGGGTAATACTGTTGCTATGACTGCGTTTCCGGAATGGCTCGTGCCGATGGCGGCGACGCTGACGCAGGAGCGCTTCAGTGGGCCGGAATGGCTCTTCGAACGAAAATTTGACGGCATCCGTTTGCTCGCTTACAAAAAGGGCAACGACGTTCAGTTGTTTTCACGCAACCACCTGCCGCAGGACCTGCCCGCAATCCAACGAGCAATCGAACGGCTGCCGCACGATGAACTGATCCTTGACGGCGAGATCACTTGGGGCGGCGGCAACGTCGCTTATCACGTGTTTGACATCATGTGGCTCGACGGCCGCAACGTCACGACATTGCCGCTTGAAGAGCGTCGCGATCTGCTCGCTAAGTTACCGTTTGCAGCGCCACTCCATCGCGTAGCATTGATCGACGATACGTCGCCGTGGGAACACGCGGAGCGAGAAGGTTGGGAAGGCGTCATCGCCAAGCGACGTGGCTCGATCTACGAGCATCGCCGCTCCAAAGAGTGGCTGAAGATGAAGTGCGAGTTGTCGCGGAATTTTCTGGTCGGTGGTTTCACGGATCCGCAAGGGAAACGAGTTGGTCTCGGCGCGCTACTCGTCGGTCATCACCAAGATGACGACTTCGTTTTCGCGGGCAAGATCGGAACCGGCTTCGACACAAAACTGCTTTTGGATCTCCGCGCGCGACTCGACAAACTCGAAATTCCAAAAGCTCCATTCACGAAAGCCAAAGGTCTGCCGCGTTTGCGTGCCCACTGGGTAAAACCCGAGATCGTGGTCCATGTCGGTTTCATCGAGTGGACCACGCATGGCAAACTGCGCCACCCGCGGCTGCTCAGTGTCGTAAAATGATCACACATCCTGAAAAGATCTTGTTTCCCGATGACGGGATCATGAAAGGCGAGCTCGCGTCGTACTACGAAGCGATTGCACCCTTGATGCTGCCGCACTTGCGTGGCCGGCCGATCACGATGGAGCGTTTTCACCGTGGCATCGGCGCGCCAGGCTTCTTTCAAAAGGATGTGGTGAAAGGATTTCCAGACTGGCTCGAACGTGTTGAAGTGCCGAAACATGGCGGTACAGTTCATCACCCGATTGCAAACGATGTTCGCTCGCTGTTGTGGCTTGCGAATCAGAACAGCATCACGATTCATGTTTGGCCGTCGCGCGTGCCGCACTTGTACAACCCCGACATCTGCATATTCGATCTCGATCCTGCGAACGAAGATGATCTCGACACGTTGCGTGGGGCGGCGTTGCGGTTGCGAGGGCTGCTTGATGATTTAGGCCTGCCGAGCTGGATCAAGACTTCCGGCTCGAAAGGATTTCACCTTGCGGTACCGCTCAATGGTAAGTCTGATTTCGGCGAAGTGGCCCGGTTCGCGCACACCGTCGGAAGAGTTCTCGTGAGCCGCGATCCGGACCACCTGACACAGGAATTCCTGAAAAGCGATCGCGGTGGCCGCATCCTCGTGGATACGGGTCGCAATGGTTACAGCGCGACGTACGCTGCCGCGTACACTGTGCGTGCGAAGCCCGGCGCGCCTGTTTCCGCACCCTGCACGTGGGAAGAAGTTGAGCGCGGTGACGTTGGGCCAAAGACGTTCACTTTACGAACTATGGCCCAACGCATTGCCCTTGTCGGTGACTTATGGTCCGACATGTTGAAGACAAAGAAATCACTAAAACTTCCGATGAATCGCGTTTTAAAATCCGTCTAATCGGTGGCTAATCTCCTTCGTAGGCACGCTGCAACGGCTCGATATCGATCCTATCCATTCTCAGCATCGCTTCCATCACTCGTTGCGACTTTGCGGGATCCTTGTCAGCCATCAGCTTATTTAAGATCTCCGGCACAACCTGCCACCAGAGACCAAACTTATCCTTGAGCCAGCCGCAGCGTGATTTCTCGCCGCCTTCGGAGAGACGTTCCCAGTAGTAATTGACCTCTTCCTGTGTCTCACAGTTCACGACGAAGGAAATGGCTTCAGTGAACTTGAACCTTGGCCCACCATTGAGGGCGACGAATGCCAGTCCATCGAGTTCAAACTTGGCAGTCATTACTGTTCCTTTAGGACCCGGTCCGGCGTCACCATACCTCGCTACGTTGAGAAGTTTCGCGTTCTTGAACACCGACACATAAAAATTGGCGGCCTCTTCGGCGTTGTTATCGAACCATAAAAATGGGGTTATCCTTTGCATCACGTCTCCTTTTCAATCTTTCGCCTTCTTTACTTCTTAATCGAACGGCCAGACGCCAAATCGACACGCCCCGAAATTTTTAGCCCGCTTCTCGCTCAAGATGCGCTCGACCCCACACTCGCACATCCTCGACCAGCGGCAGCACCGACCGCCCATACTCCGTCAGCGTATACTCCACGGGCGCAGGCGCCGCCCCTTTTGCTTCGCGATTAACGATTCCGTCAGTGATCAACTCGCGTAATTGCTGCGTAAGAACTTTTTGCGAGATGCCCGGCATCGCTTTTCGCAGTGCGGCGAAGTGCTTCGGCGATTCTGCGAGAAAGTAGACGATGATCAATTTCCATTTACCGCCAATTGCGGCGAGTGCCGCCGTCAGTGGGCATCCCTCAACAGGATTGGGCCGCGCGTGATGGTTACCTGAAAGTGCCTTCTTGCTGGCGCTCATAAGTCGGTTTACAGTCCCTTCAAAGAGAATAGGAGGTTTACGGATGATAGTAGAAGTACGCAGCTACCGGATCAAGCCGGGCAAACGCGAAGAGTTCATCAAGTTGTTTGAGACGCGCGCGATTCCCGCGCAACGCACGTACGGCATGAAGGTGACTGGTCCATTTTTGGATGTCGAGAATCCGAACAAGTTTGTGTTTCTGCGAAGTTTTCCTTCACTCGAAGAGCGCGAGCGCATGCGGGATGCGTTTTACGGTGGCGAATTATGGAAGGATGAGTTGGAACACCTCGCGATGCCCCTGCTTGAGAGTTACGATGTCATACTCTGCGAGGCCTCTTCCGGCTGCGTGTTTGATATCAACTGATCGTGGTATAGAGGGCCCGACGTCTCGCCTCTGTGGGAGCTCCTTAAAGATCCGGGTGCAAAAGACGCGCGCGTTGACGTGTTGAGATTCACGCCTGCGGGTGATTCCGGGGTGCCGAAGGCTTTGGCTGATGCGCTTGGAGGCACGCCTGAAGAGCGAGCCGGGTTGGTCCGGGCGTTTGCACAGCTCAAACAGGGATACGAAGCGGAAGTCGCGCGCGAAGGGAAGTCGAACAATCTCGCGGCCGCGATGTCGTTTTTCATCGCCGCGAACGTGATGACTTATCACCAGACGGACATGCCTTCAGACGCTGACATGTCGAAGCTAATGGACTCGTTGCAACAGGCCATGGCGCGAGTTCCGGCTTTTGCGCAGATGTCAGGTCCGGAGAAACACAGCATGCACGACTGGCTGGTGTGCATTGGTGGTTTCGCATTGATGAATTACATGCAGGCGAAACAGCGTGGAGATGCGCAGGGGCTGGCGACAATGAAGCAGTTTGCTGACTACTCGATGCGTCTGGCTCTTGGTATTGAAGCGAAGAACCTCAAACTCTCTGGTCCACGAATCATTGTTGAGGCGCCGTCCGCGCCTGCTACCGTAAGCTCCGGCAACGGGAAGATCCTCGGTGCCTGGACCACCGCCTCGGCGATGAACGGCGGCCACTTCCGCCTGCGTTACATCTTTAATCCCGACGGCAGCTATAGTTTCAAGTCGGAGCGAAACCACACGTCTCAGCGATGGTGGACCATCGAGGAGAGTGGTTCGTATTCAGTAAACGGCGATACCCTGACGATCACTCCCCAGACGAGCAAAGCCACGCTGCGGAACCTCAATGGCGTGGTCCAGGAGACACGCGCGAACCCACTTGAAAAAATAGCCTACAAGTGGACCACGCATTTCTTTGAAGGCATCGGCGAGACCAACCTCGTGCTGCAGCCACCCGCGGCGACGAGTCGTGACGGGATCCTGGGCAGCAACAGCCAGTTCCCTAACGCGCGTACCTCTACACGCAGGGCGACAAACTCGAGTGGCGGTTTTAGTGTTGAGGCTTACTCAGGTAAATCCACGCCTTGGTTCCTGATCGCAACTTTATCTGTCTGCGTTCATAACCGTCGGGCTCGTAGGCGTCGGCCTGTTCGAGTTCTTGTTGGGTGACGGAGAATACTGTGCCCTCGACGAAGTCTGACGCGCTGCCGGTGAATTCGAGATTACGGTGATATTCCGCACCACTCGTCATCACGAAATTGTGATCCTCGATCTTGATCATGCGTAAGCGGTATCCGACCAAAGCCTCGGGACTACCGGAGAGTTTCCGGCCAAACGTGGAGATTTGTACGGCTTCTGTTTGCAGCGTTCCGTATGAAAACAGCCGCTCAGTTTCATTCATGGTCCATACGAGTTACGATCGGGTGCTGGGGGCGTTTGATCTTCTCTGACGCGCTTCACCTTAACACGACGCGCAATCGATTTGCCTGCCGTGACGATGCCCGTACCTTCCATCAGGTCGCCGGTTATTTTGTATTCCCAGGTGCCGCGCGTCCGTCTCTGCGTGAAGTCGCATGAGAGTGTTCGCCTGGATTCGTCATATTGAAAATCCAGCCGGTACATCGGGATGCGCTTACCTTTGAGGATCTTGTCGGCGAGGAGCGTCACGAGCGTTGGCTTACCGGCGACCGGCTCAAATCTGTAAACGACGATTTCGTTCTTGCACGCCGGCCGATTGCCGACACAGATCGACTCGCCCGTCCAAGTGCCGACAATAGAGGACGCGTTCATAGCCCGCGCCATTTGCGCCTTACCTGAGCCGGCGAGACTGGTTATAAATGCGGCAATTATTAAGGCACGCAGTACATGATGAAGCATAATAATGCCCTCCAAACTTCTTCTCTGTATGTGTGTGGCGGGATTGCGGAAAAGATCACAGTGTGTCGACGCTAAGTGGCAGAGAGACGTCGAGAAATAGAAGAGCGCGCCCGGATGATCGAGCGCGCTTTTTGGTAATGCCTCCTCCGCTCGCAGCCGCGAACGGAGACGTAATCAAAATCTGGTGCCCGCTAGTAGATTCGAACTACTGACCCCTCGCGTGTGAAGCGAGTGCTCTACCGCTGAGCCAAGCGGGCAAGTCTTCTTTATCGGACCGCTATGATACCGCAATCTTCTGCTTTTCCAAAGACTTACCCTTCTCGTCCGGTGTTCCCTGTGTTCCCACTATTCCTTTCATTCCCGCAAAAGAGGCCAAGAATAGGCCAACGCTTTCGATGCGGTGGTCAGTACGTATACAGCCTTGTGTTGGGGTGGGTAGATAGATCTTTAATGTCTCGAGTGACTTGTGATAAATAGCATTAGTGACACCAGATAATGAGCAACTGAACATCCTCAAGCAAGAACTTACGATTCTCGCTGCTAAGATCGGAGGCACGGTCGACATACTCTGGAAAGTCCGCGGACTCTCTCTCACTCTATGGACGGCTGCGTTCACTGTAGGTGTCGGTAATTTCTCAATTGACAAACAGCCGATCATTGTCCTTCTAGCAATGACCGCCTTTCTGCCGCTGCTTTTCCTGTTTGTGGACGCAAAGAATAACCAATGGTATAGGAGGCTCAGTGAGCGCGAGTCGCAGATCCAACAGTGCCTGAACGATCCGAAATATATTTTACCGGCTACGGGCCTTCCTGTGACACTTCAGTCGCCTCCTCTCGAAGGCAAATCTCTTTTCCCTGTCTACGATCTCGCTGGCGTTGCGACCTTCGGTGAAAATCCTAGATTTAAATGGCAAACGTCAATACTGCGAAGCATGGTAGATACAATTCCCACAGTAGTTTATTGGAGCCAAGTGTTCTTTTCCTGTGTTGCTTGTAGCATCTATGGTGGCCCGGTGAGGCGACTATTTTTACCTGTCAGCATCACACTCTTTGTACTTTTGAGAACCATCGCCTATTTATACGAAAGGAAACTCGACAGGACCGAGCGAACAGGAAGGTTAAATTGATAAACAACATAGCCAGGCATACAATTTCAGTAGCCAACTGACACGATGCCGGACTCACTCGAGTCTAACCATTAACGCCTTATGGATAACAACGTTGACGAACTCCGTTTCAGCGTACCGTTACCCCCAAATCAACGATCATTTGATGGGGATGAACTCGTTTACCTTAAAGCAGATCTTCACGAAAGAGATGGGCGGGTTCGCGATCTCGTTGATCGGCTTTCCATTCATTCCTCTCAACTGGACCAGCGATCTTTAACTCTAGAATCGTCTGCCTCGGTACAGTCCTCTTTCCCTGAGCTTTGGCAACTTGCGCGCACAATGAATGAACTTCTTCGACGTGGTGTTTCGACACTCGTTGTCGAGGATCTTCCTTTTGCCCGAGTCGATTTAGCTCGCTCCAAGCAAGCGTTCCTGGCTTTCGCATCGTGTATCGGTCGGCCTGTCAGTGCCGACCCTCATCGACTGAATCTTGTCTGGGAGGTATGTCCAAAGTCCAGGCTGCCTTCAGATTACACACCAACTATCACTGAGCACTGCGGAGACGCCGCGCTCCATACTGACTCGGCTTTCAAACGCTCACCGGAAACATACGTTATGCTGTTCGCATACAAACCGGCATCTGACGGAGGTGGATTGTCGCAAGTGCTCTCCGCGCAACGTCTGCTAAAGAGTCTTTCAAAGAGCCCACAGGGACGCAAGTGCATTCGCCTGCTCGGTCAGACGCGTTTTCCTTTTCAGGTGCCGACCGCGTTTACAAAGGCTCGCCTGGACTCAGTTGTCGAATGGGTTTCCGCACCAATTTTGTCTGGACGTGGGAAGATTCGATATCGTCATGATCTCATAGCATCCGCTCTCGACCACGGAGTTACTTCGTTATCGCCTGAGTCACAGTGGGCAATTATTCAGACAGCACGGGAAATAGAAAACCTGAAGCCCAGATCCATTTCACTTCGTTCCGGTGATCTTCTAGTTCTTAATAATCATAAAGTTTTGCACGGAAGAACCGCCTTTGGGGATCGCGACCGCATGCTGCTGCGTGTCCGTCTCGCCACTGCTCACCAATCCCTACCAGTGGAGGAACCATATGACCACACGAGTCGTTGGAGGAATGCAGTTTGATGAATTACCACATGGGTTCAACAAAGTGCTGGAGCTTAAATCCTTTGCTGAACTCGGTCAAACACCCAAAATCACCCGCGCTCAGGTAGTCGTTTGTTTCGCTGACATCCGTCGCTTCACTAGTCTGGTTGAGCGAGCGCAAAAAGCAGGTGGTGAGGCTGCTACCGATCTCTTGTGTGATTTCTTTTCGATCTTCCCTAAGGCTGTGCTTAGGGAAGCCTGGGATCTGGACCACGATGGTCCTCGAGGAGATGCATTCCAGAAATCGGTCCGCGAACATATTTTTCCTTCTTTCTGGAAAAGGCTGGGAGATGGAATGCTAATAGTGTGGGATTTCACCTCTGTAGCTGACGAACAACTAAAAAGCGGAGTCAGGTTGGCGATCCTCGATATTCTCGGCTTTGTCCAGGAGTACTTTTACGCGTGGGTGGATCGTAAGGACGAAGAGCGTATCTTCGCCCCGTTGGGTGTGGATCTGGGCATCGGCCTGGCAAAGGGCGAAGCATGGAAACTTGACTTCGGAGTTGGAGGGCAAATTGATTACGTTGGCTCACCTTTGAATCTTGCCGCACGCCTGCAAGACCTTGCCCGTCCCAGAGGTATCTGTGTACAGGGTAAATTTGCTCCTGCATATTTAGTGGAAAGAACTGGAACTGGTGAAGGCAAGATTGAGCACCTGGATATTCGTGGAGTAGACAAGCGAATACCAGTTTGGAAGTCTGAAAGGCGAACGCTGTGGATTCGCAGACCGCGAACAACTTGCGTGGGTGACGACGATTTTTCAATCGGATCTCAATTCATGATACCGCCCTACGAGGAGCGACCATCGGCGGGAACCAACAATCGAATACGACGCGGGATCAGTGAAGCCGACATCAAAAGCCTATTGGAGACAAGGCGAAAATGCGAAGCCCGTTTTGCTTCGGAGGCGGCAAGGTTAATCACTGCCCCGGCAGGTTCCGAATTGAGGCATTTACTCAGACGGACAAAATCGATTATTAAAACTGCCACAAAAGAGCAATTTCGCGAGATTGGACAGCGTTTTCACGAGGGGATCGCGCGCTTAGGTGGACCTGAAGAAAAAGCGAAAGAGCGTGTGGCCCTCGTTCAGTCTCTTCACGAATGGACAACCAAGATATATCCGGAAGCCCAGGCGGATCGCGTGAAAATAACGGAAGAGCATGAAGCGATCATAAACGCCGTGCTGGAGGGATTACCTGATGTAGCAGCGGAAAGAATGAGAGAACACCTGAAGAAACATGATGCCCGAGTCATTGAAGAAGCCCTCTCAGAGCCCACTTAACGTTTGTTGTGTATTGCCGACCTGAAACCAGGTAATCAAAAAGGTTTCGACGTGAGGTGATTAACGTGGCAGCAGGAACGATTGGTATCTGGGGTGATCATCAGTTAATTGTCGTAGACGTGTGCAAAGCCCTCGCTGTCGGTGAGGAACTCTTTGTTGAGACGATGGAAGCACCCTACTCAATTCCTGGTTTGCGCGGAGTAAGTTTGAGCGAGCCAATCGATCTTCGAGATCTTTCGACACTGCTTGCGCGAGACCTTGATGTATTGCATTTCAGATTTGAAATGGTGGAAGCGAATCGAGTATGCATCTCACGCTTGGAATAAGAGGTATCGAAATGAAATATCGACCCGATCGCTCCAATTCAACCCATCCATTGAAACCGATTTTACGACGGTTGCTTTAGTGACGTGACAGTGTTGGGAAAGCGGTGGTGCGAGTGAGAATCTTGCTGCCTGAGATTTCATGTTAGGTGGCTATTATCTCGCAAGCTTTTGCTTTTCCAATATTTATCAGTCTCTTCAACTGTTCCCGATGTTCTCTCTATTCCCATCGTTTCCGCAAAAGAGGCCAAGAATAGGCCAACGCTTTCGATGCGCTGATCTGTAGCTAAACAACCTTGTGTTGGGGCATGCAGATAAATCTTGAACGATTCGAGCGACTTGTGACCGCTGTAGGACATGACCAGTGCCACGTTGTTTCCGCTGGCTTCCATCATGTCTGTGATAAAGGTGTGGCGGAGACTGTGGCAAGTGAAGCCGTTGGTTCGGCCATAGTTGAGATTTGCCAGTCGCGCGGCTTTCCGGCATGCCCTTGCGATGGCATTGTCAAAGGTCGCGGTCTTGGCTCGGGGAAACAATAGCTCGCCATCAGTGAGCCCTTCCTGAATTCGGCGTTGAGCAATCTCTTTAATGCAATTCCACAATGGCAGCTCGCGTTGATTCTCGGTCTTGGTTGCATATAAGCAAAGCTTACCTTTGGTCCACAGGAATTGATCGAGTCGTATGCGTACGATCTCGTTGAGCCTGCCTCCGGTGAGACGGAGTAACTGAACAACATCAGCGGCGTCACGCCATAGTTTATTGCGCTCCGAACGTCGAGATGGAGCTAAAGGAGGATCTTGCAGCGTGTGGACAAGTGTTGCGTATTCCGTTAACTCCACGACACGATGCTCGAACTCAGGCGTGCGATTGACTTTCAGTGTTGGGCGTAGCCAGTTGATTAAGTCGGGTTTTGCTTTTTGTGCCGCTTTCAGCATCCCTTGAATGCGGCTAATAAAGACGCCGGCGCTGTTCTTATTAAGGGTCGGCCGAAAGCAGAGTATTTGATAGAACTCACGCAAATCAGTTTCGGTGCATTCGCGGATTAACCGGTTGGGACCAAAGTGGTCCACAAACTGCTGGATGATCTTGCAATTGGATCTGACGTTGTGAGCGTACTGATAGCCTTTGTCTCGAGCTCGCACTTCCTGGTTGCGGCGATAGATGTTGAGAGCTTCCTGGGCGGTAGTTGGTTTACAGCGAATCTCACCTCGTTCTTCCGCGTCTAAGTCGTTCATTGCCTGGCGCAGATGCCTTTCAGCTTCGGCCTTGCTTGTAAAGCCTTTCTTGCGAAGTCGAACGTTCTTGTAGCGGCGCACGTAACCGTGGAGAATTTGTCCGCCTGGGCCAACATACTGATGAAAGTTCTTCACGACCGTTTCCTCTAGCCGCACTGCTGACGTCGATCCAAATTGCTTACCAATACGCTTCATGCTTGCAGCTCTTTTTCAGGAAGCTGTGAGGAGGGGCGATAGTGATTGAACCTGTGACCGTTTACGACGTTATCGTCGAGTAGGCTTTAGGTAGTCGACGTTTAGCATCTCGTTCCTGCTTTTCCGCAAAGGCTAGTACCTCCTCCAGAATAAAACGCACCTGAGTAGACCCATTGCGGATTCTAGTAAGTTCCGCGGTGCCGGCGCCGCCGTTCAGGACCGTCTTACGGGAGCAACCAATAATCTCAGCGACGCGCCTGGCATCGATACGAGTCTTTTTCGTCATTAAGCTCATCGGTGGTCTGGGTCGTTGCGCGAGTACCTTCATTCGTCGCGCAGGTTCGCAGGGCACCTAGTGTGCCGCATTGAGAAGATCCTCAGAACTCATGGTCGAAAATCTGGGATTGGCTTAGAAAGGGCGCTAAAAGCCTTCGAATGTTCTCGGCGGCGGATTTGTTTGTTTAGCGATTATCGCTTGGCCCAGTCTTTTGGTAGGGATCTCTGTGAAGGGATGTTCGTGTATTCCAACATTGGGGCTTCAACCGCGTTGGAAAACACGAACATCAGCCGTCTACCTGGGATTTAGCCAGTTTCCTTGCAAGGACGGTTTCCGAGATTTCGGGAGCACTGTGGTCCATACCTACAAATGATCATAAGGCCTGGTTCTACAAAGAGATTCAGCACTCGTTGCGAAAGTCTTTGACCTTATCTAGTCAAGCACTGGAGAGGAAAAAGGCGATCTGGCACAGCTGTTGTAATCACGGTCAGCCAGGAAACACAAGTGCGGTTGAAAACGCTCATCCGCATTCTTTGAAAGTGCCGAACATAGCCCACATTCTACTGGAAACATCGCGTAGCGCTTTTCCATTAGTTTTCAGCAGAAGTCGTTCTGGGCCATCGAGATGGACCGGAAGATGGGCCAACGGGCAAATCAAGTAGTACTTGAAAAATCAAGAGCTGCTTGAGTGAGTTAATCAAAATCTAAACATGAAGGAGAAGTTTCTATGGAACCCGCAAACCCGACATTCACAACCGAACAACAACCAAGATTTATTCCGTGGGAAGAGCAGCTTCAGGATCATACTCGTAAGCTTGAGGAGTATCTCCAGAATCTCTTATTCCGCGGATGCACCCTTGAGACGACAAT